>Ga0310690_10000050_pt1 | contig 257381 bp, 179 predicted proteins | sample AusTroGonzalo_MG_2_FD_207661 | JGI IMG/M metagenome (GOLD analysis project Ga0310690, IMG submission 207661) | Bovine rumen microbial communities from tropical cattle in Woodstock, Queensland, Australia - Gonzalo_04 (v2) (version 2) | ecosystem: Host-associated > Mammals > Digestive system >... | reverse complement strand
ATTTGTGATACCAACACTGCGTCTTCAACGGATGAGGGGTAAGAGGTGTAACTATTTGTCATAGGCGTTTGTTAGGTTAGACTTTACCTCTTAAACGCGGCCACTACGGAATTATTTTATTCGGAGTAACATTTTTTTCAAACTACAGATTTCACAGATTGTACAAATAGGAAGCCGAAATTATTTGGATGCAAGCATCCTATTGATACAGATGGACTTGCATCGGTAGGGATCCGTAATAATTTGACGCTTGCGTCCGACAAATTTTCTTTCGGACTTCTGTCACATCTGTATAATCTGTAGTTTAAACAGACTCAATACGTCAAGGTCATATTGTTGGCCACCATCATCTTACGCAAGTTGATCAAGGCGTAGCGCATGCGGCCCAGCGCCGTGTTGATGCTCACGTTGGTGATGTCGGCGATGTCCTTGAAGCTCATATCGTCGAAGATGCGCATGCGGAGCACCTCGCGCTGCTCGTCGGGCAGGAAGGCGATCATCCTGTGGAGGTCGGAGTGCACCTGGTCCACAATCATGCCCTGCTCCACCGAGGCGTCGGTAATCGGCACGTTGTCGATGTAGTTGTAGTCCTCGCTCGACGACTCCACCGTGGGAATGCGGTTCTCCTTGCGGAAATGGTCGATGACGAGGTTGTGCGCGATGCGCATGGCGAACTGCACGAAACGGCCGTCGTCCTTGTAGGCCTTCGACTTGACGGTCTGGATAACTTTGACAAAAGTGTCCTGAAAGACATCATCAGCCAACTGCTTGTCTTTCACAAGCGTAAGTATGTAGGAATAAACTTGTTTCTGGTATCTACCAATCAATAATTCAAAACTGTGAACATCACCATCCTGGTAGCGTTCAATCAGTTCTTTGTCGCTTTTCACTATGTTGGACATCGGGTCCCCCTTTCTTTGTGCACTCAACGCAAGTGCTTGTTAATAAAGGGTATAAATCTTTCGATAGCGTCTCTCCTATTGATTGGTTAGTGAATAATTACAGCGCAAAAATACGGATTTTTTGGAAAAAGCAAGCAAAAAATGAGTTTTTTTTTCGTGGGAGGGCAATAAATTCTTCAAAACTCAGTAGAGGCATCTCTCCTATAATCCATTCGTCAGGAATTCCCGAAGCCCAAGATGAATGATACCATCAACATTGCTCCGTTTGACCAACGGCGACATTGAAACTACATATTTGGGGTGATTGTCAGCAATTCCCTCCAATGGCCCAAACTCCCTTAATCGAGTTTCCTCTGTGGCAATCAAATAGGCCACTTGGACATAAACCCGTTCATCGTGTTTTGTACACACAAAATCCACTTCACCAGCCTGCAACTGCCCTACCCTAACCGTATAACCCATGTAAATTAGTTGCCTATACACCACATTTTCAATCACTTTCTCAATATCACCGCTACGATTGCTAGCTCCAGAAAGAAGGTTTCGTAACCCGACATCTTCGAAATAGTATTTCCCGTTGGTTTCAAGGAGCTTCTTCCCATGAATGTCGTAACGCGACACACAATTCATCAAATAAGTTTCCTCAAAATAAGAGCTATAATCCACTACAATGTTGGTTGAAACGGCATTTCCTTGGCTTTTCATGTAATTGCTGATGTTGGTGGCCGAAATAGGTTTCCCGGTGTTGTCGGCCAAGTATTGCAGCAGTTTGTTCAAGAAAGCCACATTACGGATGCTGTGCCGCTCAATGATGTCTTTCAAAACAACAGTATTCACCACACTTTGCAGGTAGTCATGGATGTGCTCCTCATCTTCAATTCCAATTTGGCGTAATCCAGGCAAACCTCCATAATTCAAGTATTTATAGAGGCTATTGTCGTCATCTTTCAATTCATGAAAAACCAGGAATTCAGGATAAGTCAGACTATGCACATGTATTTCCTGATAACGGCCTGCCAATAAGGTGCTTAAATCTGACGAAAGCATTTTCGCATTGCTTCCCGTAATAATGATGTCGGTGTTTTCTTCGGTGCGATAACTTCTCACCGAGCGTTCCCATTCCTCTATGTCCTGCACCTCGTCAATGAGGATATAGTTGTGCTTACCTTTGGCGAAACGGACATCAATATATTCATTCAGTTCGTTGTAATTATGAATAGCATCGAACTCTTTTTTCTCCTTATTTATGTATATGATGTTGGCAGCAGGCTCTTTTTCATGCCTTTGTTTGAATTCTTTCAGCACATAGCTTTTGCCCACGCGCCGTTGCCCAACCAGCACGATAATCTGTCCTTTGCCCAACCAGGCATCTACCTTTTCGGCATACTGCTTTCTTGAAATCAGTTCCATAATACATGTATTTTGGTTGCAAAGATACAAGTTTTATTGTTTATGAACAACAAAATTACTTTTTTATTATTTTTATTGTCTATGAACAACAAAAATATCGAATATATTCCATTTTTTGTTTTTGTTCAACTTTGCCAATTCCAAAGATTTCCCTACCTTTGCCGATTCAATTTTTCTGAACCTTGAAAGAGCAAACAACCTCCTATATCACCATCCGAAACGCCAAGGTCAACAACCTGAAAGGCATTAGTTTACAGATCCCTAAAAACAAGCTGGTGGTCATCACGGGCCTGTCGGGCTCGGGCAAGTCGTCGCTGGCCTTCGACACGCTTTACGCCGAGGGACAACGCCGCTACGTGGAGAGCTTGAGTTCCTATGCACGGCAGTTCATGGGTCGCCTCAACAAGCCCGACGTGGAGAGCATCACCGGCCTTTCGCCCGCCATCGCCATCGAACAGAAGGTGAACTCGCACAACCCGCGCTCCACCGTGGGCACCAGCACCGAGATCTATGAGTTCCTGAAACTCCTCTACGCCCGCATCGGCAAGACCTACTCCCCCGCCTCGGGCAAGCTGGTCAAGAAGCACCAGGTGATGGATGTGGTGAACTACATTCTCGGCCTCGAAACGGGCACCACGGCCTATATCGTCGCGCCGCTCCACCTGCCCGAAGGCCGCAGCCTCGAAGAGCACCTCAACATCCTTATGCAGCAAGGCTTCTACCGCATCCTGTTGAATGGCGAGATCGTCAAAATCGAGGATTTCCTCGACCAGAAGAAAAAGGTCAGCGAGAAGAAGGTTAAGCTGCTCATCGACCGCATCAAGGTGAACGAGAGCATGGAAGACACCGTGGGACGCATCTCCGACTCGGTGCAGACGGCTTTCTACGAGGGCAAGGAGAACTGTCAGGTCATCTGTGAACTGAATGGCGAGCGCAAGGAAGCCGACTTCTCGTCACGTTTCGAGGCCGACGGCATCACCTTCGAGCCGCCCACGGCCAATATGTTCGCCTTCAACAACCCCTACGGCGCCTGCCCGACCTGTCAGGGCTTCGGCAGCGTCATCGGCATCGACCCAGACCTGGTGGTACCCAACAAGAGCCTGTCCATCTACGAGAACGCCATCGCCTGCTGGCGCGGCGACAAGATGAGCGAGTGGAAAGACGCCCTCGTCCGCGTGGCCGACAAGGTGGGCATCCCCATCTTCAAGCCGTTCTACGAGCTGACCGAGGAACAGAAAAGCCTGCTTTGGACGGGCAATCAATATTTTGAGGGCATCGTGGACTTCTTCAACTACGTTGAAAGCCAGTCGTATAAGATACAATACCGTGTGATGCTGTCGCGCTACCGTGGCAAGACGGTCTGCCCCGAATGCCACGGCACGCGCTTGCGCAGGGAAGCGCAATACGTGAAGGTCGGCGGCAAGAGCATCACCGACTTGGTGATGATGCCCATGGACGAGCTGAAGGTCTTCTTTGACCATTTGAAACTCGACGAGACCGACAGCAAGATTGCCGCCCGCCTGCTGGTGGAAATCAACAACCGCTTAGACTTCATCATCGAGGTGGGCTTGGGTTACCTCACCCTGAACCGTCTCTCCAACACGCTCTCGGGTGGCGAATCGCAGCGCATCAACCTAGCGACCTCGTTGGGCAGCAGTCTAGTCGGCTCCACCTATATTTTGGACGAGCCCAGCATTGGCCTGCATTCCCGAGATACCGAGCGACTTATTGCCGTGCTGCGCCGCTTGCGTGACATCGGCAACACCGTCATCGTGGTCGAGCACGACGAGGAGATTATCCGTGCCGCCGACTACATCATCGACATCGGTCCGATGGCGGGTGCGTTTGGCGGCGAAGTCGTCTTTGAGGGCGACATCAAGAGCCTAATCAACTGCGAGAAGAGCCTCACCACACAGTACCTCACGGGCAAGATGCACATTCCCGTGCCTACCCGTCGCCGCAAGAGCGCCAACGCCATAATAATAAAAGGTGCATCGCAGAACAATCTCAAAAACCTTACCGTGCGTTTCCCGCTCAACACGATGACCGTCATCACGGGCGTGAGCGGCTCGGGCAAGTCCACTTTAGTGAAAGATGTGCTCTGGCCCGCCATGAAACGCCATCTCGGTGAGGCCGTGGAGCGTTGCGGCAGCTTCGGCGCCTTGGAGGGCGACCTTGGCCTTATCCAAGCCGTGGAGTTCATCGACCAGAACCCCATCGGCAAGTCATCACGCTCCAACCCAGCGACTTACATGAAGGCTTACGATGAAATCCGTCAACTATTCTCGGAACAGAAACTAGCTAAGCTTCGTGGCGTGAAGCCCGCCTTCTTCTCGTTCAACGTGCCGGGCGGCCGTTGCGAAGAATGCGAGGGTGAGGGCGTCGTGAAGATCGAGATGCAGTTCATGGCTGACGTCTATCTGCCTTGCGAGGCCTGCCACGGCACACGCTTCAAGGAAGAAGTATTGGAGATCAAATACGACGGCAAGAACGTCTCCGACATCCTGAACATGAGCATCGACGAGGCCATCGACTTCTTTGAAGGTTCCTCGGAGCGTGACACCGCCGTCGTGAAACGCATCCTCTCACGGTTGAAGCCTTTGCGCGACGTCGGACTGGGCTACCTGATGCTCGGACAGTCGGCGAGTTCGCTCTCCGGCGGCGAGGCGCAGCGTGTAAAGCTGGCCACCTTCCTCGTCAAAGGACAGGTTGAGAAGCCTACCCTTTTCATCTTCGACGAGCCGACCACGGGCTTGCATTTCCATGATGTGAACAAGCTCTTGGAGTCGTTCAACGCCTTGATTGCCAACGGCCACAGCGTCATCATCATCGAGCACAACATGGAGGTCATCAAGTCGGCGGATTGGGTCATCGACCTGGGTCCCGAGAGCGGCAACAAAGGCGGCGAGATTGTCTTTGAAGGCACGCCCGAGGACTTGGTGAAGTGCAAGGAATCATATACTGGTAAAGCATTGAAAGGGAAACTGAAATAATGTCACAAAACCTACTTTCGATCTCTTTTCATCAAATGCTGATAAATTGAAGAAGCTTGTAATCGCTTTTCGGAAATCCAAAAATAACGGTAGTTCTTGGTGGTATAATGGTTGACAAAGCCAATACTTCGATTAAACCGAATCGCCTTGACATTTTCAGGTCGGCAAGCCGTCCTTACCTTATTTCCATATTGCAACAAATTCTCTATCAGCAATATATATGCTCTATAGTTCAAAAAGACATTGTTTGGTAACCATCCACCGCCGTGAAGAGAGACCTTTTTCTCCCTCTCATCTTCCATGTAAACATAGATGAAACCGAAAGGTGTATGAGTTGCAGTATTGTAAGCGACCAAGCAATACCCACAGTCCATTTGCAAAAAACCCTCTAATTGTTCGTCATTTTCCACATCAGGAAAAATGAGCCGCCAACTCGAATCGCTGAAAAATCCTATAAGCGGCTCATTGGTGCGTTCTCTCCATTCAACACGATTATCACTCGGCAAAGAAAAAGAGATGTTCACGATTGGCTATTTCAATGACTTTTTATGCGCTTGCAATTTAGCAATTTCGGCCTTGCAAGAAGCGATTGATTCTCTTAACTGTGCTTGTAATGTTTTCGTATTGATGTATTTTGAATGTCTGTCTTTTGCGTCCTCCAATTCAGCTTTAAGCTTCTCTATTTTACCTTTTAATCTCGCGATTTCAGCATCGCAACCTGCTTTTGTTGATGGCATTCCCATATTGTTAAGTGTTTGTAAATTATGCCTACTCTTTAATGGATTTTCGGCTATCTCCAATTGAAATCAGACGGACAGCAACTCTGCTCGCCGATTATTTAGTTTATACTCTTCTACTATGTCATTCAATTCCTTTGAATAATTCCATTTAAAATGCCAATTTAAGAAAACGGGAAGCATGAATTTCATACCGATGTATGAAAGTATCAAAAACACATCAATAATTATCGGAATTATTAAAAGGTCAATTTCATCATATAACAACCATGCAGACCCTAACATAGCCACAAAAACAACAATAGAAAGACATAGTTTTATCCATCCCCACACCTGTTTTCTCTTTATGACTGTCATCTTGTTTTGTGTTTCATTAATGCTTGATTCCAAATCTTTTTTCATGTTAATGAAAGGAGATTTCAGAGCATTTAACTCTTTGATGAAAGTCGATTCGTTTGAATAAACTTGTTGTGCTTTTGCAACCACACCATTGTATTTAGCGAGTGCCTCATCGAAAAAAAGTTTACTCTTGTTACTTGTTGTTGGCATAAAGGATGACAAAAAGTGAACTGCTGCCAAAATATCCTCTCTATTATATGGGTTCAAGGCCATAATAAAGTCTTTCTTTGCTTGTTTGGTCTTTTCTTCCGAAAACTCTGTCTTTGTTATTTTATCCCATGTTGGTTTGGTCTTTTTTGCTCCTTTTCTTACTGGCACTTCTTTTTTCACATAATCAGTTACCTGCTCATAAATGGAAATATGGTCAAAATCAAATCTGTATTTTGATGATATTTCTTCTATTTTCTGACGGTCAATTGAGTTCTTATTTTGCGCCCCCGTTACTATGTTTTCTATTCCTTCGTTTTGCATATTTTCTATTTGTTTTAGTGCGCCTACTCTTTATTGGATTTTCGGCATACTCCTATTTGTTTAATTCTTATTATACCCAAATTGTCTGGAACAGAACTTTTCCTTATAGAAGTTCTCTCTTCCGATGGCTTTCTCCTTTATTATTTTCAAGGGAAGAATCTCCAAGATAATCCATTGAAAACTAAGGACATGATTTGCATCTTCCTCAACCAATTTTCTCAATACCACATCATCTCCGTGACCATTTTTTGCGTATTGTTTCCACCGTCCATAAATACCATCTGCCCCATAAGTGGAACCGATGTACAACTTCCCATTAGATTTGTCCACAATCCCATAAATACAGTTTACCGATTGAAGATTACTTTTCCAAACCGCATCGTTTCCATTGAATACCGCTTTCAATTCCGAATAATTAAGCATTACATCTTCATACGAATCGAATATCGGAACATTCTTGTCAACATAACCATCTATTCGTATCACAAATTTCTCGTTTCTCCACCATTGATGCCACTGCTCATTGTACAGCCCCCAATCCACAATCACCCTGTCCTTTAAAGGCTCAAATTCATTCAAGGCAACTAAATTGTAATAGTTTAGCCCCAACTCTCTTGTTTTCGCTTGGTCTTTCCCTTGGTTTTCATACACGCCAACAAGACGCGAATCGGTTCCTTCTTCCGCCAAGAAGACAACTACAAACTCTACACTATCAAAAATCGAGTCGGTTTCTTCTTTGAAATATTCTTCAAAATGATTTCTATGATACTTGTAAATATCACGCAAGTTCATCAATTGCCGCTCTCCTCCAATTGTAATTTCCTTACGGTCACTTTTCAAACGAATCATCTTTTTCTTGTCGCTTTCATCAAAGCCTTTGTGTTTGCCATTCAACAAGGCTTGCACTGTCATAATGTTTGCATGGTTGTTTGTCATAGTTACTATTTATTTGGTAGGTTGTATTGTTTTTTCATGAAGTTTCACCGCTTTTTTCAAGGCATGAAGAAAGGCGCAAATCCATTCCGTTATGTTTTTCCTTATTCACATGACAGGTGCTGGTTTTACCTTTGGATCGAATAAGTTACGGAATAATTCACGCCATTGCGTGAACCCTCCGCTTCCCATTCCCGACCCATGAAAGTTACCAGCTTTGTCATGTGGGAACAAAAGCGTCAAGCTCAATATGTTATGTTAGTTATGTCTTCTTTTATGCCATAGTTTTCCGTTTAAAATCGGGTGTAAAATTACATAAATTATTTCATTCTGATGAATTATTTTCAATATGTTATCAACGCCGAAGGCAGAATCTTATCAACAATCACATAATCTTCATCGATGTGAAAAATCACTGTAAGTTTCTTGTTGCCTACCACATAAGTCTTGGCTTCTGGATGATACCGTTTCGGCAATTCATACTTGCTTTCGGGCAACATTGGAGCAAGATAAGACAAGACATCTATCTCATCAAAAACACGATTAATGTATCTTCGTGAATAATCAATAGAGGTCTTTCCCGATACCCAAGCCACTAATGCCGCTATATCGGCCTCTGCCTCAATGTCATATTCAACACGATACTTCCTCATAGTGTTTTTCCAGGGCTGCAAGCATCTTTTGTCTCAATTCTTCAATCGGGCGATGTTCCTTCCCTCGGTTTGGATTCTGCAAATCACGCTCAATGGAAGCCTCCCAATAAGCTCTTTGCTCTGGGGTCAAATCGCCCATGATGGTAGCATAATCGGTTTCTTCCAATGTGTCAATAAAAGTAGTCATCGTTTTTCGCATTATTCATCGGCAAAATTACACAATTTCTGTCACCTTGCAACTATTTTCTCTAATTTTGCACTTGAAAACACATAAGAACAAGTTTTGTAGGTTTTGTGAGAAAAACGAATATGAAATCAGCCGAAATGGATTTTCAACTTTTTTGTCTATTCTTATTGTTTTTCAAAATATAATTTGTAATTTTGCATCATAAATTCAAAATGACAATTTGAAAATATGATCAACAAAACCATCTTAAAGCAGATTTTGGCCTCCAATCAGAAGGATGTAGAGCAATATAGGATTGTGCCTCGCGAGTTACCTTCCGACGACTTCCCAAGACGCGTTTTTGTGGGCGTTCGTAGGTCAGGAAAGTCTTTTATGCTCTACCAAAAGATGCAACTACTTCTTTCTGAAGGACAAGGCTGGGACAAGATGTTGTATTTGAATTTTGAGGACGACCGTTTGTCTGGTTTTACGGCGGATGATTTTGAAAAGATCCTGGAATGCCATGCAGAAATGTACGACCAGCGACCCATGCTCTTCCTTGACGAGGTGCAAAACATCGAGGGTTGGGAGAAATTCGCCCGAAGGATGGCTGATGCCAAATATCGGGTTTGGATTACTGGAAGCAACGCAAAAATGCTTTCATCGGAAATAATGACCACCCTTGGAGGACGCTACCTGACTACAGATGTGTATCCCTATAGCTTACAAGAGTTCCTCAAAGTGAAAGAAGTGCCCTTCGACGAACATTCCCTGTTGGCCACAGAATCTCGTGCCCGATTGCTACGTCACTGGAATGAATACCTGCTTTGGGGCGGACTGCCAGAATCGGTCGGCCTGCCCGTAAAACGCGATTATCTGACCAGTACGTTACAGAAAATCTATTTGGGTGACATCGTGAGTCGCAACAAGATTTCCAATTCAAATATCTTACGGTTGATGTTGAAAAAACTGGCCGAAAGTGTCAAGCAACCGATTTCCTACAATCGACTCTCCAATATCTTGTCTTCGGTGAGCGGAAAAATCACCATGCCGACTGTCAGCAAATATATTGAGCATTGCGAATCCGCATGGCTGCTGTTGCGTTTGCGCAATGTTTCCGCACCTTTTGCCGACAAGGAAATGTCGTGCAAATACTATTTTGTGGACAATGGCATATTGAACCTCTTCTTGTTTGACGGCGAAACTTCTTTGTTGGAGAATTTGGCAGCCTTGTCGTTGTTTCGCAAATATGGCCACGATCCCGACAACGAACGAGTGTTCTTCTATAACGATAAAGTCGAAGTCGATTTTTATGTGCCAGAGGAGAAGTTGGCCTTGCAGGTATCATACAGTGTCAGTCAAGCCGAAGCAACATTTAACCGTGAAGTGGATGCCTTGAAGAAATTGCCAAAGACACTTCCTTGTGAGCGTCGTGTCATCCTCACTTACGACGAATCGGACATTATTAGCGATGAATTTGGAAGCATTGAAATAATGCCCTTGTGGAAGTGGCTATTGAATAATTGACATTAATAAACAAAGAGACAAAACCATGAAATCAACCGAAATAAACCATCCTTTAAGTGAGCGCCAGCAGAAGGTCGTCGATACGCTGATCGGTCTTGGCATCGAGTTCGACATCAAGTTCCACCCGCCGTTGGGTTCCATTGAGGAGTCGCTGGCCTACTGGGGCAAATTCGAAGCCACGCACTGCAAGAACCTGTTTTTCAGGAACCACAAGGGCAACAAGCATTACTTGGTCATCTTCGAATGCATGCACCAAATGGACATCCACGACTTGGAGCAACGCCTGCACCAAGGCAAGCTTACCTTTGCCTCGGAGGCAAGGATGGAGAAATACCTCGGCCTAAAACCGGGCAGCGTCTCCCCTTTCGGCCTCATCAATGACGAGAATCACGAGGTGCATCTCTTCATCGACAAGAACCTCCTCAACTCACCCCGACTGAGTTTCCATCCCAATGACAACACCGGGACGATTATCATTAGCCAGGAGGACTTTATCAAGTTCTTGGAGGCGATGGGGAATACTTACGAATTCATTGAATTATACGACTAAACGACCGTGTGTTTGGTTATTTGTCGCGATTTCGTTTGGTTATTTGGCTGAACTATTTATTGCACTCAATGTAAAACACAAAGTTTTTCACACGCTTGACTTTTTCTGCCAATGACATTGTCGAAATAGTGTTGTTTGTGGGGAATTGAATGTTAAGACCAGCACTCTCTATGAGAATCTTGAGATAGGATGTCTTGATGGCATAGCCCACATTTTCTGCTCCAGGCACACCAGCCACCACAATGCCTATCACATTGCCTTTGTTGTCGAACATTGGGCCACCGCTATTTCCTGGCTGTACAGGTGCTGACATCTGATAAGTGCTAATGTTTCCTTGGTAGCCTGTGCGTGAACTAACAATGCCATTAGTAAGTTTTATTTCGTTTCCCAAAGCTTGTGTCAATGGATATCCAAGTACAAAAACATCTTCACCAACATCTGCCATCCGTTGTTGCACTGCATACGGAATTGTACCGAAACCATTGAAACTTGGGTCATTGATTCTGATAATGGCAAGGTCATTTACTTTATCTGCAGCCATAACTTCCGCCGAATAACCTGTGTTCATATCACCTTTTACGCCTTTGATGCTGATGGTTTTGGCTTCGCCTACAACATGATTATTTGTAACGATATAACCATTACCAATAGCGAAACCAGTTCCTGTCCATCTGCTTGGATGCGAATTGTTGACTTCTTCATACATTGAAACAGTGGGATACTCTTTTATCAAATCAAATTCATCTTCCCATGTATGATATTCTGGATCATAGAATTTCATACTCGTATTGAATTTGATTCTTGTTAACGAGGTTAGAGTAATTCTACTATTTGCAATTTGTCTAAATCTATCGCTTTTATATTCTATCTTAATATCATAAGCGTTACTTTCACCTATGCGATAAATATTCGCATTATAGACCGCTTCATAGTTATCATCATTTAGTTTTTTTAGATAGAACCCGTCTTTATCACGAATAATTACACATCTGTATGAATAAGATTCTTTATTATTTCCAAAACTACTATACCATGCGTTTCTATCTATTGATACACTATATATTCCTTCAATTGGATCAAGTGATTCTAAATTTTCATGGAAAAAGGACTTAACTCTATCTATGTCATTAATAGTAAGACGAGTTACATCAACAATTTGTCCAAAACTAATTGTAATTGTTGCTACAAAGAGGGAAAAGAAGACTAATACTTTTTTCATTATACTTGGATTTTTGAGATTGTGGTTTTTATTCCGTATGTTTCAGTAATTGATTGTTTAAGTTCTTCAGCAGCATTTTTGTCTATATAAGGAGAAAGTATAATCTCATGGATTAAAAATTCCTTTTTTACTTCTATGAAAACACCATCATTATTTTCTTCATCTGAAACAATTTTGCTGAAATCTGTTGAAAAATAAAAGCGGATTTCTCTTTCATCAGAAAAGAATGGTTCCTTGTACCATATTAAATCTTCAGATATCAGCATAGGATTTATTGGCTCATATAACATCTTGCCACACCAAATTTTAAATTTTGTATTTCTAAATGCTGAAACAAAGTCTCCAACTTTAGTTTTAATACAAGCTTTGTGCCTTTCTCCATCTCTATCCCACATTAGAGCATTTTCAGTAACTCTTTCAGTCCAGCACGAAGTTAATAACGACGATAACTTTGTTTCAAAATGTTGAATCACTTTGTTTTTCTCATCCATCCTTTTAATCTGTTCTGGAGATAATTTACGTCCAAAAGGTGTTAGTTCAAACTGCAACCTAAGCGGAATAGTTATCTCTCTTTTATCAATAAAAAACTTCTTTCTTTTTACAAAATATTTATCCGTCTTCAATATTGACATGAGATAATCAAGTGCTAAATACTGACATATTTCAGTATCATTGCCTAATCCTACATCTTGCATAAGTTGAAACATTCCAACTTTACTTTCGTTTTTCATACGCTTCAAAATTACACATATTATTTCATTCTTCTACAAATATTGTTCGATTTTTTCATTTCTCCCCGCCTTCCAACAGCAATTCCGCCTCCCCCTGTGCAATCTGTTTGGCGTTCATTGTTGAGACCACCGGCTGTCCGGTTTCCTTCTCTACGGCTTTGCGGGCGTCGTTGGCCACGGCACCGCCGCGTCGGGCAATGCCGGCACTTTCAGCCATGCCTTTCGGGTTTTCATTCTTTGAGATTTGTGTCGTGGTGGCCTCCGCAAGCATATTGATGGCAATCTCAAGGTCGGTCATGTTGTCGCGCAGATTCTCTTTCTTCAAGCCCTTCAGTTGCTTGTATTCCTTGGCAGAGAGACCGCTCCATTGACGATAGATGATGTCGGTGAGCGAGGCAAACTGCTGCCCCTCCTCCAATCCTGCCCGTTTCCACTCGTCGGTCAGGTGCTTCCTCACCTCTATCGACCTTATGCGCTGATTAATCCATGCCTCCGAATAACCCAACCTGCGATAATCGGCCACGGCCTGTTCGATGGAGAGCTCGGGGTCTTGCATCTGGTCAATGCGTTTTGCTGCCACTTGAGCCATCCACTGCTTGAAAGGCTCTGCCTTCGGCGACGGAATAGATTGGATGAGACGGAAAATGCCTTCTGTATCAGAAGCATCTACCAACCTTAACTTACCGTCTGCCGCTCTCATTCGAACCGGGGTACAAATTGTACCCCAGTTGGTTTGAAGCCCAGTGTCACGGTTTCGGATTTTTTTTAGATACTGCTTTGGATCCGCACTATCCGTAAGTACAGCTATAATATCCACTATGGAGAAATACCACTTCTCCTTTTCAGTATCCCAAACGGTACGTACTTTTTTCTGTTCAAACAGTTGTATGGCTTGCTTTTGCGTCATAGCGATTTGATATTCATCTAGTTTGCAAATATACGCATTTTAGGGTAATTCTGCAAGGTTTTTTGTATAACTTTGCATCGAAATTTAATTCTATGTCACAAAACCGACAAAACATACAAAACCATCATATAGCTTGGGCGGCTGCGCAACCGCGTCGCCGCCGGAAAGCGTGCCGGTTGGCCGCTTTCCACTGCCAAGCAAAAAGGTTTTGTTGGGTTTTGCAAGTTTTGTGATAAAAAAACCACTGTTATGAATAACCAAGAAAAAATCAAGCAAGCCGCCGAAATCCTCTCCAAGGCGAAGAACATCGTGGGCTTCACCGGCGCGGGCACTTCCGCCGAGAGCGGCATCCCGCCTTTCCGTGGAGAGGGCGGCATCTGGAACCAGTACGACCCCAATTCTTTGGACATCGACTTCTACTACCGCCACACCAAGGAGTCTTGGAAAATCATTCGTGAGGTGTTCTATAACTTCTTCAGCAACAAGGATATCAAGCCCAACCCCGGACATCTCGTCCTGGCCAAATGGGAGAAGGAAGGCCGCCTGAGCAGCGTCATCACGCAGAACATCGACGACCTGCACACCGTGGCGGGCAACACTGTGGTGTATGAGTTCCACGGCAACATGTCGCGTTTCGTATGCACCAATTGCGGCCACAAGGTCGATGCCAAGAGCCTGACACTCACCGAGGAACCGCCCCGTTGCGCCCAGTGCGGCGGCCTGATGAAGCCCGACTTCATCTTCTTCGGAGAGGGCATCCCTGAGGACGCCTACTACGGCTCGGTACGTGCTGCCGAGAACTGCGACGCTTTTGTCATCATCGGCACGTCGGGACAGGTCAGTCCGGCCAACATGATTCCTGGCATCGCCAAGCGCAATGGTGCCAAGATCATCGAAATCAACATGGAACCTTCGACCTACACGAACTACATCACAGACATCTACCTCGAAGGCAAGTCGGGCGAGATTCTGCCCGCTATTGATGCTCTTATGACGAGGTGATTTAATCTCTAACCGAACTTATCCGAATTATCCGAAAATATTTCTGATTTTTTCGGGTCCTTTCGGTTAGAGACAAGGTATTCCAAATACCGCCTCAAACATCCTCCGATAGGCTTCAACCTTTTTGTCAAATGCCAAAGGATAAGCGCGTGAGGATGAGGGTAATCTATAAAGTGTCAATCCATCCCTAAGCGTGATTTGTTCACTGGGTGAAGGGATAAAATACGTCTTGTAATACGCGCAAACTTCCTGGGTGGCCTTCTCGCCCGTCGTAGCGATGGCATGGCATTGTGGCATCTGCTTCAGGAGGGCTTCAATGTCGGTATGCTCCACAATCTCCAAGAAAGCATCAGAGGCGTTGTCTTTCAACCTGTTGACTGCTGTGGCAGTATCGAAGAGCGCAATGCCTTTCTCATTCAGAAATGCTTTGATTTCATTCATTTTGAAGCACTTGCGGTCAGCGTCCACGAAATGGTTCTTGTCGCCAAACCAGATCTGCCCTTCGATGCGCCAGTGGTCGTTGATGAAGTTGGGGTAGAAAAAGTCCATGCACCAACGCTTCTTGGGCGGTGGGAAACTGCCTAAGAATAAGACTCTTGCGTTCTTCGGGAGGAATGGTTTTAATGGATGATGTTCGATCATAACAATTTGGTTCGGGCCCTTCGACAGGCTCAGGGACCCTTGACGGTCGTTGAGCTTGTCGAAACGCCGTCTTGAAGTTTATTATTCAACTAAATAAGCGCCCACTCTATTAATGCACAAAGTGCCCTTAAACACCTTAAACCTAATTCTTAACTTATCAGCCTTAACGGTCTGGAAACGAACGAGTCGCTTGTAACCGATGGTGGTGGTAGGTTCATTCACTTCAATGGGCAACCATTTACCATTAAAGTAACAGTCTAAATAGAATGCGTCAACATTCTGTCCCAAAGGAATATACTCTTGCAATAACAAACGGTTGAAAGCCGTGGTTTGGGAGAAATCGAAGATGAGTTCGGCTTGATGCACGCCATCCTCTGTCGCCCAGTAACGGGTGTATTCGTCACCCAACACATTCTTGGCTCTGAACTTCCAGCCTCGCGTGTTGCTGGCGGTCACTTTGCAGCCTTGGAGCAGATCGTTGGCAAACTCCTTTTGCAGGCTTTGGTACCATTGCACGGCATTGGCTGAGTCAATCGACGGTATCCTACCCTCTTGATTCACAGGGAAATTGAGCAGCAGGTTGGTGTTATGGCCTACACTATTGAAATACAAGTCGGTCAGCTGTTCCACAGACTTCACAAGACTATCCTCACTCGCATGGTAGAACCATCCCGGACGAATGGAGACATCCACCTCGGCAGGCAGCCATGCCTCACCATAACGATAGCCTTGCTGCAAAGCTTTGGTGTCATTAAGCGATTCAAAGTCAGTTTTATACATGCACCATTGTGTGGCATTGGCCTTGCCTTCCTCGTTGCCGATCCATCGCAAGGTCGGCACCGTACCGCCAAAGATGCTCGCTTCGGGGCTGTATTTCCAAACGATGTCCCTTGCCTTCTCATAGTCGTAGTATTGCTCCGCTACGATGGAGCGCATCTCGTCGGCGCCGCCGTACCAACCTGTACCGCCATTGGCACCATCGAACCAGAACTCAAACAAAGGTCCGTAGTTGCTCACAAGTTCCTCAATCTGTTGATGATAGATGTCCACATAGCCCTTGTAGCCATACTCGGGTTGGTTGCGATCCCAAGGCGAGAGATACAACCCCAACTTCAAGCCATGCTTCTTGCAGGCGTCCGATAGCTCACGCACTAAGTCTCCTTCCCCATTCTTATAATAGGTGTTCTTGATGGAATACTCGGTAGTCTTGGTCGGCCAGAGACAGAAGCCGTCGTGGTGTTTGGCAGTGAGAATCACGCCCTTCATGCCGGCGGCTTTCAAGGTCAAGACCCACTGTTCACAGTCCAGATTCGAGGGGTTGAAGGTATGGGAAGGCGTGTTGCCGAAGCCCCATTCCATGTTACTAAACGTGTTTAAGCTGAAGTGTATAAACGCATAGGTTTCAAGCTGTTGCCATTCCAGTTGTTGCTGGCTTGGAATTGGCGAACTAGGCTCGGGTTGGTGGGTACAAGAGACCAAAGCCAAAAATACCAAGAATGCTATATAAGATGTCGTTTTCCGCATGGGCATCAATTTTTCCACAAAAATATGAAAAAATCGACCTTTACAACCGTTTTTTTTCCTAATTTGCGCCCAAATTGCAAAACGGAAACTATGAACACTGAAGAATTGAAATCCATCTTCAAGCAACGCTTTGGAAACGAGGGCGTTGTTTACACTTCACCGGGTCGTGTCAACCTCATCGGCGAGCACACCGACTACAACGGCGGCTACGTCTTCCCTGGCGCCATCGACAAAGGCATCTACGCCTGTATCCGCCTCAACGGCACCGACAAGGTCCGCGCCTACTCTATCGACAAGGAGGACTACCGCGAGTTTAGCATGAACGAGGAAGACCATCCCCACATGCACTGGGCCAATTATATCTTTGGCGTATGCCGCGAAATTATCAAGCGGGGCTACAAACTCGAAGGCTTCGACACTGTATTCTACGGTAATGTGCCTATTGGCGCGGGCATGTCGTCGTCGGCTGCCTTGGAAAGCACTTTCGGCTTCGCACTCAACGAGTTACTCAACCTTGGCATCGACAAGTTCGAGTTGGCACGCATTGGTCAAGCCACAGAGCACAACTATTGCGGCGTGAAATGCGGCATCATGGACCAGTTCGCTTCTCTATTCGGCAAGAAAGGCCACCTGATGCGCCTCAACTGCGCCACGATGGAGTTTGAATACTTCCCCTTTAACCCACAAGGCTACAAGGTCGTGTTGCTTGACACCGTGGTGAAACACGAGCTGGCTTCGTCAGCCTACAACAAGCGCCGTGAGTCGTGCGAGAACGCCTGCGCCCACATCGCCGCCAAGCATCCCGAGGTGAAATACCTCAGCGACGCCACGATGGAAATGCTCGATGAAGTGAAGGCCGAGATTTCAGCTGAGGATTATATGCGCGCGGAATATGTCATCGGTGAGAAGCAGCGTGTCCTCGACGTGTGCGACGCCTTGGAGAAAGGTGATTACGAGACCGTTGGCGACCGCATGTACGGCACCCACTATGGCATGAGCAAACTCTATGAGGTGAGCTGCGAGGAGTTGGATTACCTCAACGACATCGCCAAGGATTGCGGCGTGACGGGTTCCCGTGTGATGGGCGGCGGCTTCGGCGGCTGCACCATCAACCTCGTGAAGGAAGGCCTGTATGATGCCTTCATCGCCACGGCCAAACAAAAATTCGCCACAAAATTCGGACATGAACCAAAAGTATATGATGTCGTGATTTCTGACGGTGCAAGAAGGATATAATTATAATCACAAAACACACAAAACAATGCAAAACTTCAAAGATAGTTGTGGGCGGCTACACAACCGTGTCGCCGCCGGAAAGCCGCCGGTTGGCAGGCTTTCCATAACAAGCCAATGGTTTTGAAGCGTTTTGCAGGTTTTGTGACAAACAACAATTAAACAATTCAACAATCAACAATTCAACATAAATGAAACCAACACTATTAGTACTAGCTGCAGGCATGGGCTCACGTTACGGTGCCCTGAAGCAGATGGATGGCGTCGGCCCTAACAACGAAGCCATTCTCGACTATTCCATTTTCGACGCCAAACGCGCCGGCTTCGGCAAAGTGGTCTTCGTCATCCGCGAGGACTTCGCCGAAGCGTTCAAGAAAGTCAACAACACGGAAAAATTCGGCATCCCCGTTGAGTACGTATATCAGTCCCTCGACAAGCTGCCGGAAGGCTTCAGCATCCCCGAAGGTCGCGTGAAGCCCTGGGGCACCTGCCACGCCGTCTTGATAACCAAGGACGTGATTCACGAGCCTTTCGCCGCCATCAACGCCGACGACTTTTATGGCAAAGAAGCCTATGAGGTATTGGCTAAGTATCTGATGGAATGTGAAGGCAAGACGGGCGCTTACAGCATGGTGGCCTACAAGCTGCGCAACACCATGTCGGACTTCGGCACTGTAAGCCGTGGCATCTGCACCGCCGACGCTGAAGGCAACCTGCAAACCATAGTCGAGCGCACAGCTATCGGCCATACTGAAGATGGCGGCGCGGCCTACACCGACGAGACGGGCAGCCATCCGCTGGATATGGATTCCTTAGTTTCTATGAACTTCTTTGGCTTTACGCCCGACTTCTTCGCCTATTCTGAGAAAGGCTTCGTCGAGTTCCTGAAAGGCCCTGCCCAGACCAACATCAAGGCTGAGTTCTTCATCCCGCTGATGGTCAACCAGAGCATCCACGACGGCTCAGCCAAGCTGAAGGTGCTGTCGAGCAATGCCTCGTGGTTCGGCGTGACCTACAAGGAAGACAAGCCTGAGGTGATGAGGAAAATCCGCGAATTGATCGAAAAAGGCGTTTATCCGAACAATTTATGGCAATGAACATCGAAGTAACCACTTGGGGCAAGACCCCGGATGGCAAAGACATCAAGCTTTACACGCTGACCAACGCCAACGGCATCAAGGTACAGCTGAGCGACATCGGCGCGGGCATCGTCAGCATCGTCACGCCCGACCGCAATGGTCACATGGACGACATTGTGCTGGGCTATCTCAACGCCACGGATTACTATGGTGACGGCCCCTGCGCAGGCAAGACGCCTGGCCGCTATGCCAACCGCATCGCCAACGGCCGCTTCAAGATTGACGACAAGGAGTATCAGCTTGAGATCAATACCGGCGACGGCAAGCACCATCTCCATGGCGGCAGCATCGGCTTCGCCAACCAGAAATGGGCCAGCCGCATCAACGGCGAGAGCGTGGTGTTTACTTACCTCAGCGCCGACGGCGAGGCGGGTTATCCCGGCGAGCTGGTGGCGAAGGTGCATTACACCCTCAACGACGAGAACGAGCTGAACATCCGTCTCAGCGCCTATTCGTCGGACACCACCATCGTCAACCTTACCAACCACAGCTATTTCAACCTGAAAGGCGAAGGCAACGGCGACATCCTCGACCACACCTTGAAACTCAACGCCTCGCGTTTCCTGCCCGCCACCAACGAACTGATTACCACAGGCGAGATGGCGCAAGTGACGGATACTCCGATGGACTTCACCCAAGCCAAACTCATCGGCCGCGACATCAAAGAGCCTTATCCCGACCTTATTAATGGTAAGGGCTACGACAGCTGTTGGGTCATCGACGGCGTGACGAAAGATAAACTTTGTCTTGCCGCCGAGCTTTCGCACGAAGGTGTGGGCCGCATGGTGAAGATCTACACCACACAACCTGGCGTGCAGGTCTACACCGGCAACTGGCTCTCGGGATGTCCAAAGGGCAAGAATGGCCATGTCTATGAGGACTACAGTGGCGTCGCCTTGGAGTGTCAGGCCCTCCCTGACGCGCCCAACAAGCCCAACTTCCCCAACACCTTCCTGCGCCCAGGTGAGAAATACGACGAAACCATCATTTTCAAATTTATAACCCTATAGTTTTGAAATCTTGAAATTAGAAATCATAAATCTTTAAATTCATAATACCCTATGGAAAACACTGCAAAAAAACAGAACAACATCATTCCGATTATCGTGATGTTTCTGCTCTTCGGTATGATCTCCTTCGTGACCAACCTGGCCTCACCGATGGGAGACATCCTGAAGAACCAATTCAACATCCCCAACTGGCAAGGCACGCTGGGCGTCTTCGCCAACTTCATCGCCTATGCGGTGATGGGCATCCCCGCTGGTAGCCTACTGCAAAAGAAAGGCTACAAGACCACTGCCTTGATCGCTATCGCTGTGGGTTTCATCGGCGTGGGCATCCAGACCCTCTCGGGCGTGGCCGAAAGCTTCTTCATCTACCTGATTGGCGCTTTCATAGCCGGCTTCAGCATGTGCCTCCTCAACACGGTCGTCAACCCGATGCTGAACCGTCTGGGCGGCGGCGGCAACAAGGGCAACCAGCTCATCCAGATCGGTGGTTCCTTTAACTCGTTGTGCGGCACGGCCGTCATCATCATCACGGGATTGCTCATCCCCAGCATTATGGATGCCAAGATCAGCGACGTCTTCCCGTTGATGTATACGGCATTAGGCATCTTCGCCTTCGCCTTCATCGTCATCCTGCTGACCAAAATCCCGGAGAACGAACAGCAAGCCACGACCACGGTCAAGGCCGAGACGGGCAAAGGCCCCATGGCGTTCCGTCACTTTGTGCTCGGCGCCATCGCCATCTTCATCTATGTCGGCGTTGAAGTGGGCATACCGAACGTCTTGAACAAATGGCTGCAAAACCCTGACCTCCATGTCCTTGGAGAGGGCGTCAACGCCGAGGCCATCGCTGGATCGGTGGCTGCCACCTATTGGTTCCTGATGCTCATCGGTCGTTTGATTGGCGGTATCATCGGCAGCAAAGTGTCGGCGAAGTCGATGCTTACTGTGGTATCATGTGCAGGCATCATCCTAACCCTGCTGGCCATGTTCGGTCCTTCCAACATGGTGAAGTTCCCCGCTTTCAACGGCGCTCATGGCTTCGGCATGGTGAACATCCCGCTCAACGCGGCCTTCCTAGTCTGCATCGGTCTCTGCACCTCGGTGATGTGGGGCGGCATCTTCAACCTCGCCGTCGAGGGACTGGGTAGATACACTGAAAAGGCATCCGGCATCTTCATGGCCTTGGTCTGCGGCGGCGGCATCCTGCCTCTGCTTCAGAACGCCATCGTCGATGGTCTCGGCGGCACGGGTTACCTCCCGAGCTACTGGGTTATCGTGGTCGGCTTGGCCTACATCCTCTTCTACGCCCTTGTGGGATCGAAGAACGTCAATAAAGACATCAAAGTAGACTGATGTTCAAGAAGATACTGGGAACAGGAGCGACAAGGGTGGTCAGCGTGATGACACAGTTGGCCACCCTCATCATGGGCACCAAGTTCCTCGGCGCCGCCGAATGGGGCAAGGCCTTTGTCGCCCAGACCGACATCACCTTTTTATTAATCGGCATCGAACTCATCGCCGGCAGCGGCTTGGTGTATTTCACGCCACGCAAGAAAGTCGCCACGCTGATGAAGATTTCGTACGGCTGGATTGCCTTCGTGATGTTGATTTACCTCCTGTTGTTCAGCATCTTACATTTCTTCCCAGGTTTCTACCACACCATCGTACCAGAAGGCTATGCCTGGCTCGTGCTGGTGATGACCTTCGCCTATAGCCTGCATGAGTTCAATCTTAACCACTTCCTCGGGAAAGAGAAGGTGGCGATTTACAACTGGCTGTTTCTCATACAGATCCTGACCCAAGTAAGCATGATGGCCTTGCTGATTTTCGCCTTGAATCTGCGGACAGCCCGTGCCCTGCTCTACTCTCAGCTCTGTGGCTATACCATGGCCACCCTCGTCGGATGGGTCCTGCTCTTCCCCACCCTAAGACACGAAGACAAGGAGCCTCTGAAAGAGAGCTTGAAGGAAATGCTGCATTATGGCGCTTTCATGCAACTGTCCACCTTGGTCAGCACCTTGAACAAGCGCCTAAGCCTTTATCTATTAAACACACACTGCGACGAGAAGTCCATCGGCGTGTATGCCTCAGGAACGCAGGTCACTGAAGGCGTGAACATCGTGGGACAGAGTATCGGACTGGTGGCGTTTTCCTCGTTGAGCAACACCGAGAAAGAGCAACGCGCCTCACAGCTCACCCTGCGTTTCATGAAAGTCGCCATCACATTGACTTTCACCGCATTGTTGGTGCTTTGTCTGTTGCCGACCTCCTTCTTCGAGTGGCTGTTTTCAGGCGAGTTCGCTGACATCCGTCCTGTCATCCTGCTCCTCGCACCCGGCATCGTGTTTTACTCGGCCCACACCATTTTGGCCAACTATTTCTCCGGCACCGGCCAACCTAAAATCAACCTCTACGCCTCACTGATTGGCCTCGGCGTCACGATAGTCGCAGCCTTCGTCTTGATACCCGGGTTGGGCATTAAAGGCGCGGCCATCACCGCCTCGCTGACCTACACGGCATTGTTTGTATACCATTGGATTGTCTTCCACAAAAAGACAGGTTGCAGCATCACGCAGCTCATCCCGAACCGGCAAGACTGGGAATGGGTGAAAACCACAATTCACGAACTGTTTTGACATTTTTTAGTACCTTTGCGCAAAATCATATTTTATGAGCGAAATCATCGACGACGACATCTTCAACCCCAACGAAGACCCCGCACCCACCACAGAAAACTATAACGACGACAGCATCGTCCATCTTGAGGACATGGAGCACATCCGTCGCCGCCCGGGCATGTACATTGGCAAGCTCGGCGACGGCGCCTCGCAGGACGACGGCATCTATGTGCTCATCAAAGAGGTGATTGACAACTCCATCGACGAGTTCACCTCCGGCTTCGGCAGGAAAATCGAAATTAAGGTAGACAAAGCCGAGAAGAAGGTCAGCATCCGCGACTATGGCCGTGGCATCCCGCTCGGCAAGCTGAAGGAAGCCGTCTCGCAACTCAACACGGGCGCGAAATACGACAGCAAGGTGTTCCAGAAGTCCGTGGGCTTGAACGGCGTGGGTACCAAGGCCGTCAATGCGCTCTCGTCTTATTTTAAAGTGCAGTCCATCCGCGAGGGCAAGACCCGCATCGTGGAGTTTGCGCAAGGAAAACTGATAAATGATAGTGGCATTATTGAAGTCGGCCCTTCGACGGGCTCAGGGACCGACACCGGCACATTAACCGAGTTCATCCCCGACAGCGCTTTGTTCGGCAACTACCACTACGTGGATGAATACATCGAGAAGCGCGTGTGGAACTACGCCTACCTCAACCGTGGCCTGAGCCTGATTTACAACGACAAACGCTATTACTCCAAGAACGGCCTCCTCGACCTGTTGCAGAACAACATGGAAGGCGAAGGCCTATACCCCATCATCCATATCAAGGACGGCGACTTTGAGGCCGCTTTCACGCATGTCAACGGGCAGTCGAGCGACTACTTCTATTCCTTCGTCAACGGACAACACACCACCGAAGGCGGCACACACCAGTCCGCTTTCCGCGAGGGTTATGCCCGCGTGGTGCGCGAGTTCTACCAAAAGGAATACGAACCCGCCGACATCCGCCAAGGCCTGATTTGCGCGTTGTGCGTGAGGATTCAAGAGCCTGTGTTTGAGGCACAGACCAAGACCAAACTCGGCTCCACCCACCTTGCACCCAACAACCCCGACGGCACGAATGACAGCCCCTTCTTGAAAACCTACGTCTTCGACATCCTGAAACGCCACTTGGACAACTATCTGCACAAGAACCCTGAGACGGTCAGCGTTTTGCAAGCAAAGATCCAAGCCAATGAAAAAGAGCGCAAGGAAATCGCCGGCATCAAGAAAGCCGCCCGTGAGAGTGCGAAGAAGGTCAGCCTCAACAACCGCAAACTCCGCGACTGCCGCATCCACCTCAACACCAACCACGAGAAACGCCTCGAAAGCACCATCTTCATCACCGAGGGTGACTCCGCATCGGGAAGCATCACCAAGAGCCGTGACGTGCAGACACAGGCCGTATTTAGCTTGCGCGGTAAACCGTTGAACTGCTTGGGCATGACCAAGAAAGTGTGCTACGAGAACGAGGAATTCAACCTGCTGCAAGCTGCACTGAACATCGACGAGGACATAGAGAACCTGAGATATAACAACATCGTCATCGCCACCGATGCCGATGTCGACGGCATGCACATCCGTCTGCTGATGCTCACCTTCTTCTTGCAGTTCTACCCCGACTTGGTGCGTAATGGCCATGTCTATATCTTGCAGACGCCTCTGTTCCGCGTGCGTAACAAGAAAGAGACCTACTATTGCTACAGCGACGAGGAGCGCATCACCGCCAAGGAGAAATGCGGCAAGCAGGCCGAGATCACCCGATTCAAAGGCTTGGGCGAAATCTCTCCCGACGAGTTCCGCGGCTTCATCGGTCCCAATATGCGCCTTGAGCCCGTCATCCTGCGCTATGACTTCGGCATCAAAGAACTGCTGGAATACTACATGGGAAAGAACACCATGGAACGTCAGAAGTTCATCATCGACAATCTGCGGATTGAGGATGATTCGGAGATGGATAAGATGTAGTGTTTTACGACTTTACCTGCCAATAACCTGTCTTATCACCTCCCACACGCTGGACAATATTGTATTGCTTCAACACACGAAGTACGCGCTTGATTGTAGAATAGGACAAACCCAATTGTTGGGCAATATAACCTGTCGTTAGTTGGACATTTACTTGGTCATCTTGGCCGTTTACTTGGTCAAACTCCTTGATAAAGAAAAACACTTTTTTCTCATTTTCAGTAAGTTGCAAGGATTTTACTTGGTCATTTATTTGGTCAATTGTTGAAACATCACCGCTACTTTGTTTGTTGAGAGCAACAAATATTTCACGCTGAATCGTGGCCAAAACGCCGCCACGGACTTGCTCAAAAGTAGGGATTTGAAGGTTTTCCTTCGCAAAGGCATCCTTAATCTTCTCATAACCTCGCCCCCAGTTTTCAATGAAGCCAGCCAAATAGAACACTTTGGCAATAAGTTCATTACGTGGATGGGACTCATGAGAAGTCATCAAGTTCTCAGGGGTGATTTCTGGCGGGAAAGTGCCGCTGTTCCATAAATCGATATGGTCGTCCCAAACGCGCATTTGAATGAATGTGCCTCGGAAGTCCTTGTGAACAATGGAGTTACAAATCATCTCACGAAGTGCATCCTCAGGAATTTCCAATGACTCAACACGATGCAAGCCTTCATATTTGATGGGAGCAATGAGATAACGGCTACGCAAGGTTTGTATCACCCTCTCTGGCATACGGATAAGCGGACAGACAATGTTGTCGTCAAAGATTAAATCGGCTTGGGTTGCGCCGAACCTGCCGATACGGAAAGAGGCCGAAAGACAGTAGTCTTCGATATCTTTACCGAACAGCATCAATGCTGCAAAGGTGAGTTGTCCTTGTTTGTTGATGAGTTTGAGATTACGAAGGATATGCTCAACGCTTTCGTGTTTCGCGCTTTCGTTCAAGCGTTGGGCATCGATGGCAAAATTGACAAAATATCGGACCGCTTCTGGGTCGATGTCATCAAGTGTGGCGTCGGGTTCAATGTGCATGTCCCATGTGGTGTGGGTTTGCCGCATCAAAAAATCGGTGAGTGCTGTGCCGTTGAGTTCCTGAAGGGTGCTGCCGCTGCGCATGTAGTATTTGCCATTGCACGACACAGGCTGCTCGGAGGGCTTGATGTGAATGGCTAAATACTCCTTTCTGTCTTGGCAAAGAATTTCAATGTCGGGAACCATGCCCGTTGCTTGTATGGCTTTGTTAGGCAAGTTCTCCAAAAGGTATTTGGCATTGCTGATGCCCACTACTTCGCCTTTGTCGTTTATTCCGACATAAATCGTTCCGCCTTGCGCATTGGCGAAACCGCTAATATAGGCAAGGTATTTGTCGTCCCACTGCTGCTTGTATTCTGTTGTTTGGGTTTCCATTTTCATCAATAACATGCTGCAAAAATAGCAAATTGGAGACATTTTTTGTGGCAATCCACAAATTTTGTCTGCCAAAACCAATACAAAGCTACCCTATTAAATTATTGTATTGACAATTTGCGTCAAATATGGACAAGATTTGATGTTTCATCAGTTACCGAGTTTTTCTCGGCAACTGGCAAATCCCATTATAGTGGTTATTTCCATTTTGGAAAGAACCATGTTTTGATCTCCTTTCAGTTGGAATTGTTCGGAATTTCCGAACTACTGACAATTTCCATAAAGGAAATAGTCTGGCAGTTTTAAATGGTCTTTTTTGACTAAATCTTTTTTTTAATAAACCAGATTAGGGGGTTGATAGAAGTGATAATCTATAAATCGATGTCGCGTTTTTTCTGCCGTATGTAACTAATATTGCTTCATTCATTTCGATAGGGTCTCCAACACTTATTTTAGTTCCTATATCCATTGGAATATAGTGTGTTTCGCCATTCCACAAGATAAAACGACAAGACATTCCAAAAACTGATTCACAAACAAAGGCTTGTTTTACTTCGCCTATTTCTTCTGCCGTGAAAGACCTTATCTCAATGATACTCCATTCGCGATCACTCAAGATTGTAGTATTCAACTTCTTGTTAAGTTGATTAATACGATCTAATGCATTGATGTCACCTTTGTCATATGCCCGTTTTAAATTGCTAAATTCTTTTATATAATCTTGTGCTTCTGTTTCGTCCCCTTGACAATTGTTGTGTTTCCATAGTCTTTCATCACCATCAGAAATAGGAAGAACAGTTACTCTAATTATATCTTTTCTTTCTTTTTTAGACAGTATGGTTATACCTAGTGAATCCCAAGACAGTTTGTCGCCAATATTATATGGGAAGTTGTTATCACATGGAATAAAACAGTATTTGTCGTCAAATAATGTAAATTGAATAGAATTGCCAAAATTAGATTGTATAACACGCATGGATTTTACCATGTTTTTTGCTTCAATTGGGAATGCAAACTTCGCTTTAAATATCCATTTTATAGATGATTCAACGGTTTTATTTGTGACATTTTCAAGCAGAGCATTTTTAAATGCCACAGAACTTGAATTAGTTTTATACTTTTTCATCGTAGTTTTGCTTGAAATCGAGTCAAATCTATTATGAGAAAGCAGAGTATGGTCAGATTGTAGAAGTTTATTATACCTTTTCTTCAAGTTTAAATATGTGATATCTCCAGATCCTTTTACCATTTTAATAAAATTGAGTTTTCCTTCAATAACATTCTCAATATAATGCTCACAATTAATGTGTTTTTTGGGGATATAGTGAGAAAGAAAGATAATTTGCGCTTTTTCATAGCCCAATACTTCCCAATTGTGTAGCAATGTTCTAAGTTGTTTTATGAAAGACTTATCAACATTGGCTTTTTGATTTACCAATAAACCAGTAACTTTTTGACTTTGATAGTACTTTTGTAATCTAGTTTTTCTTTGATTAATGGAGAATCCTTCATCTTTAATAATATGTTCGAGCATAATGACAAAACGCCCATCTTTATGAAACATATTCTTATTTGAACTAAAGGTTATATCATCTGCATACCGTGAATACTTAATCTTGTATTTGTTTGCCAAGGACATTAAACGAATATCCAATCGACTACAAATAATGTTTGATAGAATTGGTGAGGTAGGTGCACCCTGAGGGAGACAACCTTCTTCACAACAGATGTCTGTAATAATACTAGCTATATTATTTTGAATACAAAATGGTGGTTTTTGAAGGGTTGAATACACCCTACCGGAACTAATGCTTGTAAAAAAATCTTTTAGGTCAATATTATACAGATACTTTTGGGATAGATGAATTCCTGCATTAGAAACAATTGATAAGTTTGGCAAAAATCCTGTGACACCTGGATGTGGTTCATAAACTTGTTGAAACAAGAGGTTGATACATTTTTGAATGGTTTTTAATCCTTTTATTGGAGCTTTGATTTTTCTAGTAGAACCATTCTTTTTTGGAATTAAGAACTCCTTATATTTATTAATGCTTTTGTTTTTAGAATAATACAAAATCTGTTGCCAAGAAAAAGGAATACATGATTTACCAAACAGCTTTTTCTTTGCCTCGTTTAATAATGCAATAAATTCTTTTTCATCAGATAAATTACATATTGTTGTTCTTTGATCCATGGCATATACATTATGTTCTTCAATCAGTCTTGCCAGAATTTCTATCCTCTTGGGAGACAACTACTCGGCTCTTGGAGATAAAGAGTTCTGTTTAAGAGGGAGGAGTTATTTACCTGCGTAAAGTTGACCAGTTGTGACTTGCAAAAGTAACTAACCGATAGCAGTTAGCATCCGTGAAAACGGTAAAACCAAATCCGTAATGGCAAGACTGATTCAAAGAACAATGCAAATATACAACTTTTTTTGTTTGTTCGGCGAGTTGGCGAAGTTTTTCGAAATACCAAAGAATAATTCTACCATTCCACCAAATTATCGTACCTTTGTCCCCATCAATCTTTGAATCTTAAATCCTTAAATCAACCATAAATGAAAAAACTCACGTTATTAGTTATGGGCAGTATCATCACCCTCTTCGGCTGCAACCAACAGCCGCAACGCTATTCCGTCAAGGCTTACCCCGAGACGAGAAAAGACACCACCGTCGTTGACGACTATTTCGGCACAAAGGTCGCCGACCCGTACCGCTGGCTCGAAAATGACACCTCCGTTGAAACCGCTAATTGGGTTAAGGCGCAGAACGAAGTCACCAACGACTACCTAAGCCACATCCCCTTCCGCAGCGCCCTCAAGGACCGACTGACGGAACTCGTCAACTACGAGCGCTATGGCATGCCTTCGAAGAAACACGGCCGCTACATCTACTCGAAGAACGACGGCCTCCAGAACCAAAACGTCATCTACATGCAGGAGACGCTTGACGGCGAGCCTACCGTGCTCCTCGACCCCAACGCCCTCTCCGACGATGGCACCGTCTCGTTGGGCGGCATCAGCTTCGATAAAGACGGCAAATACATGGCCTACACCATCCAACGCAGCGGCTCCGACTGGGTCGAGATCTACGTGAAGGACATGGAGACCCTCGAACTCCTCCCCGACCACATCGAATGGGCCAAGTTCACCGGCGCCTCGTGGTTTAAGGACGGCTTCTTCTATGCCGCCTACGACCGCCCCGAAGCCGGCAAGGAGTTCAGCAACGTGAACGAGAACCACAAGATCTACTACCACAAACTCGGCACGCCGCAGGAGCAGGACGAGCTCTTCTATAGCAACCCCGACCAGCCTCGCTATTTCCACCAGGTGGACCTCACAGAGGACGAGCATTACATGTTCCTCTTCGAGAGCGGTCAAGGCGCTGGCAGCACGCTGTGGATCAGAGACATGGAAGACCCGAACGGCAAGTTCGTGCAGATTGCCGACGACATGGACTACCAGTATATGCCCATCGACGTGATTGACGATGTGCTGTATATCTTCACCAACTACAACGCACCCAAGGGCCGCATCTGCAAAGTGTCGGCCAAGACCCCGCAGATGGAGAACTGGGTCGACGTGATTCCCGAAAACGAGAACGTCATCGCTGGCATCAACCTCGCTGCTGGCAAGATGATCGTCACCTACGACCAGGATGCCTCCAACCACGCCTACGTCTACACCATGGATGGTAAGCAACTCCATGAGATCGCCCTGCCGACCTACGGCGCCGTCGGTTTCAGCAGCAAATACGAGGAACCTGAGGTGTTCTACGCCTTTACCTCCTTCGCCTTCCCGACCACGATTTACCAGTTCAACATCGACGACAACACCTCCACCGTGTTCCGCGCTCCTGCCATCGACTTCAAGTCGGACGACTTCGTCACCGAGCAGGTCTTCGTCACCTCGAAGGACGGCACCAAGGTCCCGATGTTCCTGACCTACAAGAAAGGCTTGGAGAAAGACGGCACCAACCCGACTTTCCTGTATGGCTACGGCGGCTTCAACGTCACCCTCAACCCGGGCTTCAGCACCTCGCGTCTGCCCTTCCTCGAGAACGGCGGCATCTATGCTCAGATGAACCTGCGCGGTGGCAACGAATACGGTGAGGAATGGCATATCGCCGGCACCAAGCTGCAGAAGCAGAATGTCTTCGACGACTGCATCGCCTGCGCCGAATACCTCATCAATAACGGTTACACCTCGCCGAAGTACTTGGCATTGAACGGTGGCTCCAACGGCGGTCTGCTTGTCGGCGCCGTCGTCAACCAGCGTCCCGACCTCTTCGCCGTGGCCGTGCCGCAAGTCGGCGTGATGGACATGCTGCGTTACCACCTCTTCACCATCGGCTGGAACTGGGCCAGCGACTACGGCACCAGCGAGGACGACGAGGCCATGTTCAAGGCCCTGTATGCCTACTCTCCGCTGCACACCGTCAAGAGTGGCGTTGATGTGCATTATCCCGCCATCATGGTCACCACTGCTGACCACGACGACCGTGTGGTGCCCGCCCACTCGTTCAAGTATGCCGCTGCCTTGCAGGCCGCCCAGACCGGACCGGAGCCCAAGATCATCCGCATCGACACCAAGGCCGGACACGGCGGTGGCAAGCCCATCTCCAAGGTCCTGGAAGAGCAGGCTGACATCTATTCGTTTATCCTTTACAACATGGGATTGACTTATCCGAAGGAGGCGAAATAAACGCCTTACAACTAATACTTGAATCGCCCGTCAAGAACTTTCTTGGCGGGCGATTCTTTTATTTTTCTACCTTTGCAGCAAAATTCATCACTGGTGAAAAGAGTCCTAATCATCATAGCATTGTTTCTCAGCATGGCGTCTTTGCAGGCCCAAGAACGCACTTTTTGGCAAAAGGTCAACCATTTTCTGACCAAACCTGCTATGGTAGACACGACGCTTATTTACCAACCGAAGGCGGGCTTTTCGCTGGGTCTGTTCACCACGGGACAGAAGGCGGAATTCGACGTCAAGGTCAATTTCAAAGTCAATCTTGGTGATGAACCGCTGACAGGTATCTCGAAATACAACCTCAGAGAAAGCCTTTGCAACAAAATAGGCCTTGAGGTGGGTTATGGGAATGTCAGCTTTGGCTATGGTCTTGAAGTGGGTCCCAGTAGTGCTTGGAAAAGAAGCGCCTTCGGTTTCAACATGGTAGGGAAATCATGGGGCGTGCATTTGAATTACTACAAAATCACCAATCCATTCACTTCGGGTCTGACGCTTGGAGAGGAGGGCGACGAGAATTATCAACACGATGAATTCACCTCACAAGAATCCGCAGTGTTGAAGAGCTTTTCCATCGACGGCTATTACGTCTTCAACAACAAGCGTTTCGCCTACCCTGCCGCTTATAAGATCGGCTTGGTGCAACGCCACACCGCCGGCTCGTGGATGTTGACGGCACGCTACATGCAAGGCAGTCTTTACAATTCACCCGAGGTCTCATGGGACACGTACAACATGCTGGATTGCTTCTACACCATGCAAGCCTCTGTGGGCGGTGGCTATTCAACAAACTTTGTGCTTTGGCACAAAGACCCCAAAGGACCTCGCGACCAAGGGCTGCGCAACATCACCATCAACCTGACGGCCTTGCCCGTGATCACCTTCGTGAACTACTTAAAAACCATCTCTTACACATACGAATTTAACGAAGAGACAGAAGAGTTTTGCCATAGTGGCGAAGAAGTATCGAAAATATGGTGCTATCCCATGCCCAACTATATCGGTAACATAGCTATCAGCATGACCTTCGGACGCATCTTCTTCTCGTCGCAGTTCACCTACAACTGGTTCTATTTACGCAGCAACAATGCCTTTAAGGCCAACGAGATAGATATCCCCGATTATGTGGACGACCTCACAATAAAAGGTTCCTTCCGCGACTGGACACTGAAAGGAATACTGGTTTATAGGTTCTGAAATACGGATTATTTCTCGGGAGCCTTGATCTTTCCCAAGCTTCTCACGATGGCATCCCACCAACGCGTGGGCAGCAGACCGTGCCAAAACACTATGGTGTTGGCGAAAGCGCCGGTGCGATAGCGGGCGCGCGGACGGCGGCTGTTGACGGCCTTGACCATCGTCTTCATGACCACAGCGGGCTTAGAGAGGTAGTTGGTCTCGTACATCCAATGGAAGTTCTTGGCTTCCTGAAGACCCGTGGCTTCGTAGGCCGTGCCTTTCGTCGACTCGGCCAGATGGTCGGCGGCAATATGGCCCCATTCCGTCTTGATGCCACCAGGCTCTATCATCACCACGTCGATGCCGAAAGGCTTCATCTCAATGCGCAGGGCGTCGCTGAACGCCTCGACGGAGTATTTGGTCACATGGTACCAGCCACCATACAGCAGCACCGACTTGCCTGCCACCGACGAGGTATTGATGATACGCCCCGAGCCTTGTTTGCGCATGATGGGCAGCACCAGCTGACAGAGCCTCGCCAAGCCAAACACGTTGACTTCCACCTGTCGGTGCGCCTCTTCCATGCTCACCGTCTCGATGGCACCGAAATAGCCGAATCCGGCGTTGTTGATGAGCACGTCGATGCGGCCTTCGGCCTCCATTACGGTCTTGAGTCCTTCCTCGATTGAGGCTCGGTCCGTCACATCCATCCTGATGGGCATGGCGCCGTGTTGGCGCAAGGGCTCCATCTTCTCCACCCTGCGGGCGGCAGCATAAACCTTATGTCCCTGCTGCGCCAAGGCAGCAGCCGTGTCGTAGCCGATGCCGCTGCTGGCACCGGTGATGAGTATTACCTTTGGTGTCTTCATTGTTGTGCTTTTATTGCGTTATATAGTTCGGGCAGGCGTTTCGAGAGGACCACAGGGCGGCCGTTCTCCATGAAACAATGCATGCTTTGTGCGGTACAGACTGTCTTTCCGCCAACGCGCATGACATAGTTGAACTCGAACTTCAGCTCCGTCAGGTTGCCGATGGAGACCTCTATCTCGATAACGTCCTTGAAGGTCGTCGGGGTCTTGTAGTTGCATTGGATGGAGATGACGGGCGAGACGACGCCATCCTCTTCCACCTTGTCGAAGCCGTAGCCCAGCTGGTCGAGGTAATCCACACGGGCCTCCTCCATGAAACGCACATAGTTGGAATGGTGCGTGATGCCCATGCGGTCACACTCGTAGTATTTCACTTCGTGTTTGTAAATATTCATGTCGTTGTAGTTTCAAAATTACTGTCATTCCACGGGATAGGCCTCGTACAAGATGTCGTGCATGATGGAGCGGAGACCCGATTTCACCAATTTGTTAGGTTCTGCATCGGGATAGACGCGGTTGGACAGGAAGATGATTACCGTGTTGTTTGCGGGGTCGGCCCAGACGAAGGTGCCCGTGAAACCCGTGTGGCCAAAGCCCTGCATGGAGCCGGACTTCGAGGCGGTGCAAGTGCCTTTCTTATTGATGGGCAACTTGTCGAAGCCGATGCCACGGCGGTTGTCATTGCTGGCGGCATAGGGAGCGGTGGTGAAATAACGCACCGTCTCGGCTTTCATGTAACGCTTGCCGTTGTACACACCCTTGTCGAGGAGCATCTGCATGAGGGCCGCCAGGTCGTGGGCGTTGGAGAAGAGGCCCGCATGACCCGCCACACCGCCGAACATGGCCGCAGCCTGGTCGTGGACGTCGCCCCAGATCAGCTGACGGCGAAACACGGTGTCGTTCTCCGTAGGGGCAATCTGATCGCGCGTGAAGTGGTTGAGGGGCTTGTAGCAGATGTGGGACAGGTTCATGGGATAGTAGAACTTCTCGTTCAGATAGTCCTCAATGTTTTGGTTGGTGATGAGTTTTACGATTTTGGGGATGTAATAGAATCCCATGTCGCTATACAAATACTTCTTCTTGCCCAAAGGCGTCTTGGAGACTGAGTCGAAGATACGGTCTGCGTAGTCGTTGATGAGATAAAGGTTCTCCGCCACCCTGACGCTATGGTTTTCGTCGATGTGGTCGGTGTAAAACTCCGACTTGGGACCATTTTCGTCCACCGTCACCTTATAGAACGGCACCCATGCCTTCAGTCCCGCCTGATGCGTCATGAATTCGATGATTTTCATCTTGCCGTGAGGGCTGTTTTTCAGATAAGGGAAGAAGTCAGCCAAGGTCTTGTTGAGGTCGATTAAACCGTCATCGTAGAGCTTCATCACGGCCAGCGTGGAAGCAAAGATCTTGGTGCAGGAGGCGATGTCGTAGAGGTCGGCAGGCTGCACCTTATGGCCTCCGCCGTAGGTGAACGTGCCGAAACACTTGTCGTACACCATCTTACCGTCCTTCATCGCCACGAGCTGACAGCCGGGGTAAGCCCCTTTCTTGATGCCCGACATGGCCACAGAATCCAACCTGGCGGCATACTTTGCGTTCATCTTCCCCGTCGGCAAGGCGGAAGTCTTTTCATTCTGGGCGGGCTGGTTCGCAGGAGCGGGAACTTCTTTCTGCGGCAGGATGTGTTCCTTGCGTTCAGGCAAGGCATCAGTAAGGCCATCGCCACAGCTGAACTTACCCACCGAAACGGGCAGCGTACCCTTGGCTTCGAGTTCGCCCGACAGCAGTCTCACGACAGCATCCACGGCGGGCACCTCGTCCTGATAAGCCACCACTAAGCCCTTCACGCTATTGTTGATGCGGAACAAATCCAATGCATAGGGACAGGCAAAGAGGTTGAGTATCACGTCGTTCTGGGCCACAAGGCGATTGAAGAACTTCACCGTCTCATCGGTGATGCCATAACTCTTGCTGGCAAACATCGTGGTCTTCTCGATGTTGACCACCACCAAGTCGTAACTCTCCAGGCGTTTCAGCCAGTCTGCCGACTTCGAGGCGATGGCATCTTTGGCCACCACAAACGACGTCGTGTTGAAACCATGGGCGACGAGACCGTCGTTCACGTCGTTCTTGGTGTTGCCAATGGTGACCACAGCGATTTTCTTGTTGTTGACCAGCGGTATCACCTGACCCTCGTTGCGCAGCATCGTGAGAGCCTCGTCATACAACTGTTGACGCAAGTCGGTATAGACCTTCTTCTTCAGGTCGGACATCAGGTTGGCAGTTGGGATGGGTTTGTAGTTGTTGAGGCCGGCGCGGTATTTATAGCGCAAAATCTTCTTGCAGCTCTCCTCCAAACGGGCTTCGGCTTGCGGGTCACGTTCCGCCGCCGCCTTAATGGTCTTGATGGCAAACGGAACGTTGGTAGGCAGAATCAGCACGTCGTTGCCAGCCATAAACGAGACATACGGAACGCTGTCTTGTCTGACCTTCTCAGAGACACCCTTCATGTCGAGGCCGTCGGTGAAGATGAGGCCTTCGAAGCCCATCTGTTCCTTCAGCAACTCGGTGACCACGCCGTATGAAAGCGACGAAGAGGTATTCTTCACCTTCTCGATGGCGGGGAAATACAGGTGCCCCACCATAGCGCCATTCACGCCGTTGGCGATGAGATGACGGAACGGCGCCAACTCGATGTCGCGCACCTCGTCCATCGAACGGGTCACGGTGGGCAGGGTCATGTGGGAGTCGGTGGCTGTGTTGCCATGGCCAGGGAAGTGTTTCATCGTAGTAATCAAGCCCTTGCTTTGCATGCCGAGGGCGTAGGCCGTGCCCTTCTCGCCCACTTTTGTCGGGTTCTCGCCGAAGCTACGCATGCCGATAATCGGATTGGCGGCGTTGGAGTTGACGTCGACCACAGGCGCAAAATTCACATGGATGCCCATGCGCTGGCATTGCTCCGCGACCTGTTGCCCCATCTCGTAGATAAGCTCATCGTCGCTGATGGCACCCAAAGTCATCTGATAAGGATAGGCAAGCGTCTTCTTCACACGCATGGCCAGTCCCCATTCCGCGTCGATGCTGACCATCAGCGGGGTCTGAGCCAAAGCCTGCCAGGCGTTGGTCTGGTTCACCTGCGCCTCGGCTTCGGCACGGAAGAAACACACGCCACCGATGTTGTACTGCTTGATGTACTTGGCCACATCGTCATAAAAGGGTTTGTCGGGCTGGTTGGCGCGCATGCAAATCAACTGGGCCACACGCTGCTCCACGGTGAGGCTGTTATACACCGAATCCACCCAACGCGACTCCGCATCTTGGGCGAAACCCGTGCCGACCGAAAAAGCCAGCACAAGCAACAAAAACAAGGATTTAATTCTATTCATATAACTATTTTATTTTCAATCAATTTATTTATTTATTTCTCTTCAACCATTCCTTTAAGTCGTTCCAATCGTAGGGTTTGCAGACAATGGTGCGGTCGGCATCGAGTACCAAGACCAAGGGTGTCGAGGTGACATGGTAGTCCAAAAAGGCCTTACTATCCCAACGCAACGCATCATAGAAATGGTATCCTGGCAGACGCATTTTTTTCACGGTCTGCGCCACCTCGTCCTGGCTGTCGGCCAAAGCGAAGGTAACGAGCTCAAAATCAGACTTTAAGTCCAAGTTTTTACGGATGTGAACCAAGAAGTCATGGCAATACTCACAGTCCGTCGACCAAAAGACCACGATGACCTTCTTGGCCGTTGACCCATACAGGCTATACTCCTTTCCATCGATGGTAATACCCGAATATTCAGGTGCTTTCGCTCCCACCTTCACCTTCTGATAAGGCTCGGTGATAGAGTCTAGGCGCAGGCCTTCTTCCATACTTATTTCGCCTTCAGCGAGTTGTGGATAATTCAAGAGGTAATCCGTCACCGCATCCCTGCCCATGGCGGAATAGCCGTTCAAGGCAAATTCAAGGATGAACTCATACACCCGCATATTGGCTTTGGCCTTGTCAAGAACGATGCCCAGACCTGCAATCGACAGACTGTCGAAGCGTTGCTCGTCACCATCAGTGAAGGAATAGAAGAAACTGACCAACTTACCAGGCAGTTCCTGCGAAACGACTATAGTCGAATCGTTGAAATCCACATCGTCCCAATACTGTATCATCGCATTGTTTTGCGCCCGAGTAGGAAACACGGAGAGCGCAAAAGCAACGAGTAGAACGATATGGATTAACTTCTTCATTTTCTTTAATTTATTCTATATTATCAAAAGTCTAACTTTAACTGTATCGCCATATTGAAAGTCATGCGATGCAGTGGTGTGGTGCCATAATCCGCGATGGCTTTTTTGTGTTCAGGCGTGGGATAACCCTTGTTCTTTTTCCAATTGTAAACGGGATACTGCGCGTCATACTCCACCATCAGCGTGTCCCTGGTGGTCTTGGCCAGGATGGAAGCCGCCGCAATGGACTGGTACTTGGCATCCCCTCCCACCACGCAGACGTGTTTGATCTTCTTGTAAGGATTGAAGCGGTTGCCGTCAATCAACAGCAACTCAGGACGTACTTTCAGTTGGTCCAAAGCCCTGTGCATCGCCAGGAACGAGGCATTGAGGATGTTGATTTCGTCAATCTCCTGCGGCGACACGATGCCGATGCCATAGGTCAAGGCCTCTTTCATCACCAACTCACGCAACTGCATACGTTTCTTCTCCGTAAGCTGCTTTGAGTCATTGAGTTCCGGATAATCCGCGTCGTTTTTCAGAATCACGGCTGCCGCCACCACGGGACCAGCCAGACAGCCTCTGCCCGCCTCGTCGCAACCCGCTTCCACCTTGTCCGAATAATGTGACAGCAAGCCCATGGTTTAGAGGATTTTAAAGTAGTAATGGTTGGCAAATACCAGAACCAAAAACAATGCCAAAAACAGGTTGGCCCAACCCGTGTTGCCCAGATACGAGAAGGCATAGGAGATGAGGATGGCTAAAACGATGAAGATCAAGCCGTTCATCAGCACATTGCTGCCCAAAAACAGCGTCACGACGGCGAAAAAGGCCATGATGATGGTCATGGAGATCTTCGTCCTCACCGCCACGGTCTTCTCGAAGTTGGCATTGCTGCCTCCAAAGAGCAGCAAGATCGTCGCCACGATGAGCGCCACTAACAACAAGATAATCTTCAAGTTAAACCCATCAACAGAGAATCTGAATGAGGTGAAATAGTCGCGATAGCCGTGCATCAAGGTGAGGAAATCGCCGAACAAAAAGACGGCGACGAAATACATGAAATACACGAACAGGAAGCCGAACATAGGAATCAGCTGCAGACGCATCGACCCTTTCTTGTTCATGGACAACGCGATGAACATCCACACTACCAACAAGATAGACGGGAAGTAACACATCGAAGCCAAGGCGGTGCACACCCCAGCCTTCAACAAATGCATCTCGGGATTGGGCAGCTGGTAGGTCTCAAACAAATAGTCGATGGTCAAGATGATGAATGGCACCGAAAGCACGAATGGATAGAAATTGGTCTGCGTCTGGGTAAGACTCATCAGCAGGACGAAGACGAAAGCACCCATGGTGCTCACCTTGCCCACAATCTGGTTCTTGACCAATATGTTATTGAAAATCAAGGTCTCGAGCACCAATAACAAGAAGGCTACCAAATGCTGAAGTATCGGTGAAAAGCCGAGCAGACCATCAACCAGGTTGAAAATCGGAGTGACCGGATCGCCCAGGCCCATCATCATCTTGCCCGACACAAACGAAGGTATCCACAGGGCAATCGCCAGCAAGGCAATCACCACATACTGAACAACATAACTCTGTCGGAAAAACTTAATCATTGCATTCTCATCAAATCAAGTCCAATGTCGTGGCGGTAGTTGACGCCCTCAAAATGAATCTTCTCCACCTCGCGATAGGCGATGCCCCTCGCCTCTTCGATGCTGTCGCCGTGGGCCGTCACCGCGATGACGCGACCGCCAGCCGTGACCACGTTTTTATCGGCATCAAAAGCCGTACCGGCATGGAAGGCGACCACATCCTTTAGCGTGTCTAACCCACTCATTACCATGCCTTTCTTGTAGGCTTCGGGATAGCCACCCGACACCATCATCACCGTGACGGCGGTCTTGTCACTCTTGGCATAATGCACCTCGTTCAAGCGACCGTCAGCACAAGCCATGAGCAGGTCGGCGAAGTCGCCCTCGATACGGGTCATCACCGCCTCGGTCTCGGGGTCGCCCAGGCGGACGTTGTACTCGATGACGTAAGGATCACCGCCGTCGTTCATCAAACCCAAGAAAATAAAGCCCTTATAGTCGATGTCTTCGGCTTTCAGGCCCTTGAGGGTCGGCTTCACGATGCGTTCCTCCACCCTGCTCAAGAACTCGGGCGTGCAGAACGGAACTGGCGAGACGGCACCCATGCCGCCTGTGTTGAGGCCCGTGTCACCATCGCCGATGCGCTTGTAGTCTTTGGCTTCAGGCAGCAACACGTAATGTTCGCCGTCGGTCAGCACGAAGACGGAGACCTCGATGCCCTTAAGGAACTCCTCGATGACCACCGTAGCCGATGCCGCGCCGAACTTGCCGTCGAGCATCTTGCCGAGTTCGTCCTTGGCCTCCTGTAAGTCATTGAGAATCAACACACCCTTACCTGCCGCCAAGCCGTCAGCCTTCAGCACGTATGGGGCTTTGACACTTTCAAGGAACTTAATGCCTTCTTCGAAGTTGTCCTTGTTGACTTTGAAGCACTTGGCCGTAGGCACGCCATACTTCGCCATGAAGTCCTTGGCGAAGGCCTTGCTGCCTTCCAGCTGGGCGCCACGTCCATAAGGACCGATGATCTTTACCCCTTTCAGCTCGGCGTCGCCTTTGAAGAAGTCGACGATGCCGTCCACCAAAGGCTGCTCGGGACCCACCACCACAAGGTTGATTTCTTGCTTCAGGCAGAAGTCCTTTACCGCTTCAAAATCGGAGGGTTTTATATTGACGTTGACACCCACTTGTGCCGTGCCGGCATTGCCAGGAGCGATGAAGACCTTTGCGCCTTCGCTCTGGGCCAGCTTCCATGCCAGGGCATGCTCGCGGCCACCCGAGCCAAGCATCAGGATGTTGCGCCTCACCGCCGTGATATGCTGCCCTTGAACGGCTTTCCAATCCAGGGTGTCTTTTCTGGCTTCGCCAGGATACATTATGATTTTTGCCATATCTTATTCTTTTATTGCTTTCATTAAACAATTCCAGATGTCATCCGCCGCTTTGTCCCACGAGAAGTCCTTGGCGCGTTCCCTGCCCTTTTCGATAAGAGCCTCGCGTACGTTCTCGTCCAGCATCTCCGTCATGCCTTCGGCGATGGAGGCCTCGCTGAACGGGTCGACGAGCAGTGCCGCATCGTCAGCCACCTCAGGCATGGAGGTGACATTGGAGGTGATGACGGGCGTGTCGCAGCGGAACGCCTCGAGAATCGGGATGCCAAAGCCCTCGAAATACGAGACATACACCGAAGCGAGAGCCGATGCCGTCACCAAGTGCAGGTCCTCGGCGCTCAGGCGACCGGCGAAGACCACCTCGTCCTTGAAGCGCATCTGGCTGTAGGCCTTCTCGATGGGCTCCGACCACCAACGCTTCTCCCCTACAATCAGCAACTTGACGTTGGAAGGCGTCTGGCTCTTGAACAGGTCAAAAGCTGTGAACAGCCTCGCTAAGTTCTTGCGCGGATGCAGCGAGCCGACGAACATGAAATAAGGGTTACCGTCGGTGTATTTGGCTTTGATGGCCGCTTGTTCTTCGTCGGAGATGGGCGCAAAGCGCTCATTCACGCCGTTATAGGCCACGTCGATCTTCTCGGGCTCGATGCCATAGCACTCCACGATATCCTGCTTCGAGAACTCCGACACCGTCACGATGCGCTTGGCCTTGCGGGCGAACTTGGGGAAGAACTTCTTGTAATGCCACAGATGTATCTTCGGCATGTCCTTTGGAAAATGCTCGAAGTTAAGGTCATGGAACTGCGCCACTTGCGGCACGTCGGAACGGAGGCTGAGATAGCCGTCGGGCGAGAAAAACAGGTCAGGCTGGATCTGTTTCAGCGCCTTTTTCACCGAGAACTCGAAGAACCAGATGAAGAGGAAGGGGTGCCGTGCCTGCGGGAACAGCACTATAGGTTTCACGTTGTCGCCGAAGAGAAACATAGGGTCGGGCTCGCGGTCGAAGAGGAAATAGAACTCCATCTCGGGATGGTCCTTCACCATGCGACGCAAGGTCTCATAGGCCACCCATCCAATGCCTTCCAGCTTGTTTTTCAGCAACAAGCGCGTATTTACTGCGATTTTCATGATGATAAAACGAGCAGGGGATCTGCTGATTTTTTAAATGGCAAAGATACAAATAATTGGCATTAATTCTTTACTTTTGCCAAAATAAACTTCGCAATCATGAAGAAAACTATCGTCTTCGCCTTTCTGCTAGGCATCTTCACGCTGGGCCATGCGCAGCCCAAAATCAACGGATTGTCTTTCCCTAGTTCCGTCAATCTCTTTGGCCTTTATGAAATCACATTCCAGTTAGGCTCCTATGCCAATCCTTACGACCCTGCCGTCATCGACGTTTACGCCGAGTTTACCGCGCCAGATGGAAGCGTGTCGAAGGTCAACGGATTCTATTATGAAGGCTACCGTTTCGAGAATTACTATGGCTATGAGAAGTCCTATGCCGACTCGCGCAGCAACGGTTGGAAGGTGCGGTTCACCCCCGACCAAGCAGGTGTCTGGCGCTTTACACTTCACGCCATCGACAAGAACGGCAGGCTGGATATGTCTTCTTATGGAGGCACGACGTTCGGCTTCACCTGCAAGTCTGTCAATAAGGCAACGGGCTTCATCACCAAGGCCAACACCCGTTACCTCAAGCGCGATGTCGTCGCTAACGGCAAGCGGCAGAGTCAATCCTTCTTCCCCATCGGACCCAACGTGGCTTGGTACATCTGCAAGTCATACTACAACTTCGCCACGCCTTACGGCATCTACGAGTACGAGCAACGCATCGACTCGTTGGCTGGCCGCGCAAACTACATGCGCATCTGGCTCAACAGACCGCAATACATGTCGCTCTACGGGCCTGAGTTCACCCAACCGAAAGACGGCAAAGCCACAATGTATTTCGACAACACCCTCAACCAGAAAGACGCTGCCGAGCTCGACCACATCATCGAATACGCCGCGAAGCATGGCATCGCCATCCAGCCTTGCATCTTCACCTACGGTGACTTCAAAGCCGACCCGAAACATGACGGTAAACTCGACAAAAACCCAGCCGATTGGCGCGTCAACCCATACCACACTGTATTAGGACTGAAAACGCCTACCGATTTCTTCAGCGACAAGGAAGCCCAACGTATCGCCCGCAATCTTGTCCGCTACATCGTTGCACGCTGGGGCTATGCCACCAACATCGTCGCCTGGGAGTTGTGGAACGAGATCTCGAACATGGACCTTGACAAGGATGCCTTTGAACGATACAGCAACACCGTCACGCGATGGCACAACGACATGGCGCAACACATTCGCTCCAACGATCCCTTCCATCATCTCGTCACCACTTCCATAGGCTACGACGACCAAAAATATCTCTTCAACCGCATCTTCAGCAGCATGGACATCGTACAGTCCCACCACTATTTCAACGTGCAGAAGGCCAGGTCGAAAGAACAGATCTCACACGAACTGTATCATATCAGCCTCGATGCCCACAAGACCTATCCTAACAAGCCGTTTTTCATCGGCGAGTTTGGCTTTGGCAGTTCCGACGCCCAACGGTATTTCGAGAAAGACCCGTACGGCGTAGACCTGCACAACACCTTATGGTCGACATTATTCTCAAGTTCGATGGGCTCGGCTTCGTTTTGGCAGTGGACGGCTCTTGAAAAATGCGGCACCCATGGTGTCTTCAAGCCCATGCTCACCTTCAGCAAGAACCTGCCCGTGCCTTCGGCCACCTTCGAACCTCGCACGACGGGTGAAGAGAGCACGACCACCAAACATAGCGTCATCTTCCCAAAAGGTATCGAGACCTATTACATCATCAACGCGGCCGAAGACACCCTCTACGGCTGGAGCCAAGACACGGCCTTCACCTACCAGTCGCTGCGGCGCCTCACCGACAAGGTGGGAAGCAATGGGCACTTCAACGACGACGGGCTCTTCGACGCCAAAGGCTATGTCTACACGCTGGATGCCGACAAACGCCCTCGCCCCTGCTCACGGCAAAACACCATCTCGCTTCCCATCACGAGGCAACCCGAAGGGACGGGATACGACATCCGATGGTATGATACCGAGACTGGCCTAGAACTTGTCGGCGAACGTTCTACCGCCACCGTCAAAGGCAAGATCCTGACCTTCGACTTCCCTTACACCATAAGAAACGTGAAGAAAAAGGTAATCAGCAACACTTTCGGCGACGCCGTGTTCGTCATCACCCGTGAAAACAAAAATAGCAGCACGCCCGAAAGCAATGCTGCCAATACGACCAAGAAGATCCGTGTCAAGAAAAGCACGAACCGTCAATAACGATAGATATCCGACTTGTAGGGACCCTCAACGGGCACGCCGATGTAGTCGGCCTGCTTCTGCGTGAGCTTGGTCAGCTTCACGCCGATCTTCTCGAGATGAAGGCGGGCCACCTCCTCGTCCAAATACTTGGGCAAGCAGTAGACGCCGACTTTGTATTGTCCGCGCTTCTCCCAGAGGTCCATCTGTGCCAGCGTCTGGTTGGTGAACGAGTTACTCATCACGAAGCTGGCGTGACCCGTGGCGCAGCCGAGGTTGACCAGTCGGCCCGAAGCCAGCAGGAAGATGCAGTGACCATCGTCGAAGACGTACTTGTCGACTTGCGGCTTGATGTTGATTTTCTCCTTCAGGTGCTCGGTCTTCTCGAGGCGGTCCACCTGAATCTCGTTGTCAAAGTGACCGATGTTGCAAACGATGGCCTGATCTTTCATCTTGAGGATATGCTCCAGCGTGATGACGTCGCAGTTACCCGTCGTGGTGACGAAGATATTGCCTTCCTTGACGGCCTCTTCCATCGTCGTGACCTCGAAGCCTTCCATGGCGGCTTGCAGGGCACAGATAGGGTCAATCTCGGTGACGAGCACGCGGGCGCCATAGCTCTTCATGGAGTGAGAGCAGCCCTTGCCTACTTCGCCGTAGCCGCACACGACGACGACCTTACCGGCGATCATCACGTCGGTGGCGCGCTTGATGCCATCGGCCAACGACTCACGGCAGCCATAGAGGTTGTCGAACTTCGACTTGGTCACCGAGTCGTTCACGTTGATGGCGGGCACCAGCAGCTCGCCGCGCTCGTGCATCTGATACAGACGGTGCACGCCCGTGGTAGTCTCTTCCGAGACGCCCTTCCAGCCAGCCACTACGGTATGCCAGAAGGTGGGATTCTCTTTATAGGTGGCCTTAATGACGCTCATCAAAGCACGTTCCTCTTCGCTGCCCGTGGGTGCGTCAAGGAGTTTGGGGTCATTCTCGCATGCATAGCCCTTGTGAATCAGCAAGGTGGCGTCGCCGCCGTCGTCCACGATGAGGTCAGGACCTGTACCATCGGGGAAGGTGATGGCGCGCTTGGTGCACCACCAGTAGTCTTCGAGCGTCTCGCCTTTCCAAGCAAAGACGGAGGTACCCGTCTCGGCGATGGCCGCGGCGGCATGGTCTTGTGTGGAATAGATGTTACAGCTGCACCAGCGCACCGTAGCACCCAACTTGACCAAGGTCTCGATGAGGCAGGCGGTCTGTATGGTCATGTGCAGCGAGCCCATGATCTTGGCGCCCTTCAGCGGCTTCGTGTCGCCGTATTTCTTGCGCAGCGACATCAGGCCGGGCATTTCGTGTTCTGATACTTCAATTTCCTTACGACCCCAAGCGGCCAAGCCCATATCGGCCACCAAATAGGGCAGTTTGTCATCTAATAGTCTGTTATCCATTGTATTAAAATTTTTGTTTTCGCTTCAAGATGAAAGGCAAAAATAAAAAAAAAACCGACACCATGATAAAAATAGCATGGTTTTAGATTTTTGTTTCGCAAAAACATACATCTTTTTCTTATCAACGAAAAAATATGTAATTTTGCCAAATGTACAAAAACATCATTCAAAATGAACCAACCTTACACCAACATTAACATCAACCCTAACAGAAAGAAAATCGGACGCTACATCTTTTGGGGCGTTTTGGCATTTTTGGCCATCTTGGTATTCTTTTCCTCATTTTACACCATCCGCTCAACGGAACGCGGCGTGCTCTCCACCTTCGGCAAGATGAGCGATGAAGTCATCGGCGACGGCTTGCACATGAAAATTCCTTTCATCCAGACTATCAAGCGTGTGAACGTGCAACAGAAGAAGTTTGACGGCAAGGAAAATAGCTATACCCGCGACGTGCAGACCTCAGAGGTGGAATACACTATCAACTATGACTTAGTGCGTGAAAACGTCAGCAAGCTGATGAAAAATGTCGGCAACGACTACCACAATCGCATCGTGGTGCCGTTCATCCGCTCGTCCATGAAACAAAGCTTCGGCAACTTTGCGGCCACCGAAATCGTTGAGAATCGCGATGCCGTCCGTCGCGAGATAGAAGCTTCATTGCGTCAGACATTGGACAGCAACTATTTCACGAATATCCAATTCCAAATCACTAACATCGACTTCGACGACGACTTCGAGACCGCCATCAAGGAGAAACAGGTGGCTGAGCAAAATGCCCTAAAAGCCAAAAACGTCACCATCCAAGTGGAAGAGCAAGCCAAGCAAACCAAAATCAAGGCTCAGGCCGAAGCTGAAGCCATGAGCATCAAGGCAGCAGCGTTGGAGAGCAACCCAAAGTTGGTGAACTACGAGGCGGTGCAGAAATGGGACGGCAAAATGCCCCAGTATATGCTCGGCAATTCCATACCTTTCATCGATTTGAAATAAGCGTTGAAAAAACACAATCCTGTCACACCATGAAAAAAACTAAGATTTTACTGCTTTTAGCCCTTGTTTTCAGCGCTTTGCAAATGGCCTTCGCCGCGCCCTTGAAGAACATCCCCGTGCGTCTGACCCAACCCGACGGCCAGGTCATCGAGTGTTTTGCCTCGGGCGACGAGTTCTACAACTACCTGCACGACGCCAACGACTTCACCATCGTGAAAGGCGAAGGCGGCTACTACTGCTATGCCATGCATGACAGCCTTGGCGAGGTGGTTGCCTCCCCCTACCGTGTCAACAGTGTCGACCCGGCTTCGGTGGGCCTGCAACCCTATGCGATGATTTCGGAGAAAGCCTATCAGCAACGCCGTCATGAACGCGAGCAATACATACAACCCGTGAAAAAGCCAGCCGACCGTGAGCTCAACCACGGCCGTTACAACAACCTGGTGGTCTTCATCCGCTTTGCGGGCGACACCTACCACACCACGACGTTTCCGACCGTCGACTCCATGTTTAACGCCAACAACTACGAGTCCGTGTCGCTGCACAACTACTTCCATCACGCCTCCTACAACCAGCTCGACCTTCGCTCCTATTTCTATCCCGCTCCCGAGGGCGAGACCATCCTCTCCTACGAGGACGACTACCCAAAGGAATACTACATGCCCTTCGACCCCCAGACCAATCCCTTGGGCTATCATGACGGCGAGACGGCCGACCGTGAGTTCTCCATGCTGGAGCGCGCCATCAATTACGTCGCCGACCAGGTGCCCGACACCCTCGACCTCGACTACAACCACGACGGCAACGTCGACAACGTGGTCTTCGTCATCAAAGGCGAGCCGGGCGAATGGGCGTCGCTGCTCTGGCCCCACCGCTGGTGCATCTACGACAGGGAGGTGTGGCTGAACGGCTTGCGCGTGTACGACTTCAACCTGCAACTCGAAATCGGCGGCTACTTCAACGTCAGCACGCTCTGCCACGAGATGAATCACTCGCTGGGCGCGCCCGACCTCTATCATTACAACGGCGGCCCCGATGCCGTGGGTGGCTGGGACCTGATGTGCAGCAACGCCAGCCCGCCGCAGCACATGGGCGCCTACATGAAATACCAATACGGCAACTGGATCGACGATATCCCCGAGATCACCGAATACGGCACCTACGAACTGGAAGCCACCTCATGGGAAGGCAACCGCCGCAACGTCTATAAGATCGCCGGCCAACAGCCTAACCAATTCTTCCTCATCGAGCACCGCGACAACAGACGTATGTTCGACGAGTCGCTGCCCAACGGCGGCCTGCTCATCTACCGCATCGACACGCGCTTTGGCGGCAACGCCGGCTACAACGGCCAAGACCAATTCGACGAGGTGTATATCTTCCATGCCGACGGCTACATCGACAACTCGGGCAACACCAACGCGGCCGCCTATAGCCAAGAGCTCGGCAACACCGTCTTCAACCACACGACCAACCCTGCCCCCTTCTACACCAACGGACAGATCGACCAGGAGTTCTGCATCTACAACGTCAGCAAACGCGGCGACCGCATGAGCTTCACCTACGGCCCCGTGGACTATGAAGTCATCCCCTATGACCTCATCACCCACGTCGACGCACAAGACCATCAGGTGGTGCTACGTTGGCATCCCGTCCCCGACGTTGAGGGCTATGCCGTCTATCGTGACGGCGTGCTGCTGGCCGACAACCTCACCGAGCCGACCTTCAGCCACGAATACACCAGCGCCGACAACGGCTACCACACCTATAGCGTCAGCTCCATCGTAGGAGGCAACATGACGATGCCTTGTGACCCGCAATGGGTCATCTTGGGCAACTACGAGAACCTGAGGCTCTCCATCGCCACCGAGACGCACTGGGGCACCAAGGGCGGTGAGCTGGAGGTGAGCTTCGGCAACGCCATGCCCACGCAATACCTCACCGTCTACGAAGGCAGCAGCACCGCCGAGGCGGAATACTACATCCCCGCCAACACCGAGGTCACCATCCGCTGGGCCGCGGGCTTCGACCCCGAGGGCGAAGGCATCCGTGTCAGCGCCGTCCGCTCCAACCAAAACGGCGAGACCGAGGTGTTCGAGACCGAGCGTCCCCAGACGGGCGTGCTGGCCACCTACACCGTGGCCGACGACGGCTTGGGCCTGATCGCCCCACAGAACCTCAGCGCCGTCACCGAAGGGCAGGACATCCGTCTCGACTGGACCATCCCCACCGAGAACCAGACCTTCGACGTCTACCGTGGCGACAGAAAGATCAAATCAGGCGTGGACGGCTACAACTACCTCGACGACAAGATCATGCGTTCGGGCACCTACCGTTACCATGTGGAGACCGTCATCAACGGCTACTCGACCTGGGCACCAGAGCAATGCGTGTACGCCAACGCCTTGAACTACTACTGCGAGCCGCCGCGTAACCTCGCAGGCACCTATAACGACGGCCACGTCGAGCTCACCTGGGAGGCACCCGAGTTCGTTGGACAAGGCCTGCTAGCTTACGATGACAACACCTTCACCGGACAGATAGGCTCCAACAGCATCAAGTGGGGCATCAAGATCGAGCCCGAGAACCTGACTCTGTTCGCCGGTCACCCGCTGACCCACATCGAGCTCTTCGACTGCTCGGAGGGCCATTACACCTTCACCATCTACAACGGCACGGCGACCAACAGCGGCACCACGCTCTATGTGCAGTCCCACGACATGGAAGGCAGCCATGAGTTCGTCAGGTTCGCCCTTGACGAGCCCGTCGACTTCGACGCCACCCTGCCCTTGTGGATCTGCGTCGCCACCACAGGCGCCGAGCATCCCATCCCCTGCTGCGACTTCGTCGGCGAAAATAACGGCTGCCTGGTCAAGTCGGGTGGCAACTGGAGACCTGCCACCATGTTCGACATGTACTACACCTGGCTCCTGCGCGGCTACACCAGCCCCATCGAAGGCGGCGACGACTTCAGCTACAACGTCTATTGGGGTCCTGAGGAAGGCAGCGAGGAACAACTCGAATTGGGTTACGAGGCCCTCACCGCCACGCAAGCCGACTACAACACCACGGACAACATGAGGTACAATGTCACCGCCATGTGGGACGGCCGCGAGACCGAACTCTCCAACACCGTTTACCTCGGCCCCAGCGTCGGCATAGAGGAAAGCACGACGACGAAGCAAGCCTTAGTGGCCTATCCCAACCCCGTCAGCGACCAGCTCACCCTGCAAGGCGAAGGCATGCAACATGTGAATCTCATCACCGTCACCGGCACATGCATCTACGAGAGTGCCGTGAAGCACAACGAGGTCAAAATCGACATGACGAGCCTGCCTCAAGGGTTGTATTTCTTGAGGGTGTTGAGTGATAGTGGGGGTTGGGTTAAGAAGGTGGTGAAGGATTAATACCTATATTCAATCATCACCTCAAAACTTCTCCCCGGCATCGCCCGCCATATGACATTCTGATAATCGGTGTTAAGGAGGTTGTTGCAGCGCAGCTCGAGGCGGAATTTGTCGATTTGTCTGCCAAGGGCGACGTGATGCAGCACGTAGGGATTGAGCGGGAAGGTGTCCGCATCGTTGTAAGAGGTGCTGCGCGCGCCCGTGGCCTCCATAGTGTAGCTGACGTTCCACTGCTTCCATTGGGCATTGAGGAACAGGTTGCCGTGGTGGTGCGGGATGTAGATGAGTTGTTTGCCGTTGATGCCTTGCGCCACAGCCGTCTCGCTCTCGTCGGTGGTGACGGTGAAGACGTAGTTGCCCGACAGGGTGACCTTCCAATCCCCTTGCACGAAAGCCGCGCTGAGATGGTTCTCGATGCCGCGCGCGAAGACCTTGGCCACGTTCTCAGGCTCCCAATAGCGATAGAAGCTGGGCTTCCATTGTATCCAGTTCTTCACCCAGGAGGCGTAGCCGCCTATGCGCATGTCAAGCTTGAAGGGGCCTTTCTGCAGGCCGTATTTCAGGGCCAGGTCGACGGTGCGGCCGTCTTCGGGCAAGAGGTCGGGGTTGCCGCCAGGGTACCAATAAAGGTCGTTCAACGATGGATTCCTATAGTTGTGGCTGTAGCCCAAGGTGAAGCTCACGGGCTTGTAGAACGGCAGCTGGTAGGAGAACGTCGCCGTGGGAAACAGACCCATCGGCTTGCCGTCGGTCCAGTCGTAGCGGGCGGTGACGTTGAGGTTGGCGCATTTGAAGGGGTCGCCGTTGATGGCGACATAAGCCGACACCAGGTTGCGGTGCTTCTCCCCAACATAGTTGTTGCTCCTCACCTGCTCGTAGTCCCATTGCAGCTTGGCTTTCAGCGTCCAGCTCTTGTAGAGTTGCTGGTCGAGGTTGGCGATCTGGTGCAGCACCAAGGCGTCGTTGAGCGAGTTGATACCCGTCACAAAGTCGTAGGTCTCGGGGTTGCGCACCTCAAGGAAATAATGTTGGTTCTCGACGAAGGCCGCCGACTTCAACTCGACCTTGCCCGAGTTCCAGAAGGTCTTGAACGCCACGTAGTTGCGCGAGAAGTTGTCCTTGGTCCACTCCTTGAAGTTCTTGTTGTTGACGTTGGTCATGATGGGCGGCAGCTTGCGGTCGTTCCATTGGTTCCACGAAGAGAACGAGAGGACGCAGTTCTTGAAGAGGAAGCTCATCTCGGGCATCACACCGTAGTCGACGAACTCGGCGTTGCGCTGTCTCATCTTGGGATGGCCTGGTAGTGCGTGGTTGATGTACTCGAAGTTGTTCTCCGACGAGTTTCGATAGGCCTTCACGCGGAAGGAGGCGTTTTTGCCATAATAGCCAACGGTATAATAACTTCCGAAGGTGTAGAAACTGCCAAAGGTGTGTTTCACGTCGAGCAGGAAGCCGTCGCCGAAATGTTGCTTGTTGTCGATGTTGACCGAGCCGCCCAAGCCGCCGCTGTTGTTGGAGGTGCCGCTACCCCAGTTGAGGCTGACATCGTCTATCAGAAACACGGGGATGGTGCTGAAGTCGACCTGACCGAGGCTCGGGGCGTTGAGCTGGAAGCCGTTCCAAAGCACGAGGGTGTGGCTCGCCGTAGTGCCACGGAACGAGGCTGTGGAGGTGCCTCCCGGGCCGTAGGTCTTGATGAAGACGGGGCTATGCTGGATGAGCAGGTCTGAGAGGCTGGAGGTGCTTTTAGACTGCAGCACGAGGGTATCCATCTTACGCGCCACTAAGGGCTTCAGTACTTCAATGTCGACCTTTTCAGCCGTCACTTCAACTGAGTGCAGCATAATAGTATCTTGGGCTTGCAGCCGTGGCAGCAAGCCCAAGATTAAGAGTATCAAGATGTTGAAACAGCGTTTCAATTCTTTTTCTTTTCGTTCTTTGCCTTAACAGCCTTTTCTTTCTCCTTGGCCTTGTCCTTTCCCACAGCCTTCTCCTTCTCTGTCTTTTGCTTCTCGAGGGCCTTCTCTTTCTCTATCTTTTCCTTCTCCTCGGGGGGCATCTGAGCTTTCTGCGGCTCGGTGTAGGTCTTCACCTTGCCTTGCAACTTGCCGTCTTTGTATGTGGCCTCGCTCTTCAAAGAGCCGTCGGGATAGTAAATCAGCTGTTGACCGTCGAACTGACCGTTCTTGTAGAAGATGGTCATTTTCTTGCCGCCTTTCTCGTCGAACCAGGTGGTTTCGCCGTCGCGCACACCATCCTTGTAGTTCGACATTTCGAGGTTGCCGCCCTGCTCGTAGCACAGGATCTGCTGACCGTTGAGCTGACCGTTCTTATAGGTGTTCAACTTCGACAGGCGACCGCCACGGAACCATTCGCTGCACTGTCCGTCGAGCACATTGTTCTTGTACTCAGCCTTTTTCGTGATGGAACCCGTCTTGTCCATTTCGATGTAAACACCATTCATCTGGCCGTTTTCATAACTCACGATTTTCTTGGGCAGATAGGGCGTGCTGGAGAAATACTCCATCCACGTGCCCACTTTTTTGCCGTTCAAAACCGTGCCTTCGATGACACAATCGTTAGGGGTTGAAGTATTAAAAACGCCATCAGGGGCTTGCGATACGTCCACGCTTTCAACGGTTTGCGCGAACATAGGCATGGCAAACAAAGCCATGATAGTGATAATCAAAGTCTTACGCATTTCTTTTAAGATTTAAACATTGCACAAAAGTATAAATTTTGCTTCAAACACATGCAAATTTCATGCAAATTCTTCATTATTCGGTTTTTTTTCGCAATTTCGCAGTCATAATAACAGGTATTGTGTCACTACGAGGTGCCAGTCCTCCATTAAAACGTCATTGCGGGCTTGACCCGCAATCTCCTGAGCAGAATGAGCACCTCTTCTCTCTCAGGAGATGGCGGATGTTCCTCCGCCATGACGCCTTAGGAGGAGAACCGCGCAGCCCTTTCAATGAATACGACAACAAGAAAAGCAAAATAATCCATGAAAAAAGTAGAAGTCAAGAACTTTAAGCTCTACACCACGGCGGTCATCAGCATCGAGTGGAAAGAGGATTTGCTCAACGTCAACCTCGACCTCGCCATGATGCTCAAGATGATGCGCATGGAAGGCCTCACCGAAAAAAACATCGAATACTACAGCCAAGCCGGTGAACCTATCCCCTTCAAGAAAGTGACGCTCCTTCTCTTCCAGGACGACGACAAGCCCGGACAATACTACACCGACGAGTCGTTCGAGGAAGAAGACGACCCGACGGTGTTTTACGTAGAGATAAAAGAGTAAAAAATTGGGCTGCACTGCAGCCCAATTTTTTACAAGCTCTTAATGTACTCATCTATCGCCTTGGCGGCCTTTTTTCCAGCCCCCATGGCGAGGATGACCGTGGCAGCACCACTCACCGCATCGCCACCGGCGAAGATGCCGGGACGTGAGGTCGTGCCCACCTCGTCGGCCACGATACAACCCTTTTTGTTCAAGTCGAGGTTGCGCGTCGTGCTGCCAATGAGTGGGTTCGGCGAGGTACCGAGAGCCATGATAATCATGTCAACATCGAGGACGAACTCAGAATCCTTAATCGGAACGGGGCTGCGACGACCTGAGGCATCAGGCTCACCCAGCTCGCATTTCACGCACTTGAAGCCTTTCACCCAACCGTTCTCGTCGCCCAGCACCTCGATGGGAGCCGTCAGCAGGTCGAACAAGACGCCTTCTTCCTTGGCGTGGTGCACCTCCTCCACTCTCGCAGGCAACTCGGCCTCGGAGCGGCGGTAGACGATATGCACCTCGGCACCGAGACGCAAGGCCGTACGCGCGGCGTCCATGGCCACGTTGCCGCCACCGACCACAGCGACTTTCTTGCCGACGTAGTTCGGGGTCTCAAAGCCTTCTTTGTATGCGAAGAGCAGGTTGTTACGCGTCAGGAACTCATTGGCGGATACCACGCCGCAAAGGTTCTCGCCCGGCACGTTGAGCATCATCGGGAAGCCGGCACCCGAGCCTACGAAGACAGCCTCGAAGCCCTCACGGTGCATCAGCTCGTCGATGGTGATGGTGCGGCCCACGACCACGTCCTTCTCGAACTTGGCGCCGAGCTTACGCACGCTCTCCACCTCTTTCTTCACGACGGTGTCCTTAGGCAGACGGAACGACGGGATGCCATACACCAACACGCCGCCCATCTCGTGCAAGGCCTCGAAGATGGTGACGTCGTAGCCCATCGAGAGCAAGTCCTTGGCGCAGGTCAGGCCGGAAGGACCGCTGCCGATGATAGCCACCTTGTGACCGTTCGGGATGCTCTGGCTGCTGAAATGCAGGTCATGCTCAATGGCATAGTCGCCAACGAAGCGCTCCAGTTTGCCAATGGCGATAGGCTCGAACTTCTTGCCCATCACGCAGCTGCCCTCGCATTGGGTCTCCTGCGGGCACACACGTCCGCAGACGGCGGGCAGTGCCGAGTCACAGCTGATGACACCAGCGGCACCGGCAAAGTCGCCTTGTGCGACACGGGCGATGAAGCCAGGAATATTGACATTGACGGGGCAATGCGCCACGCACTGCGGGTTCTTGCAGTTGAGGCAACGCTGTGCCTCCATGATGGCCATCTCGGGAGAATAGCCCAAGCACACCTCGTCGAAGTTATGGGCGCGGACTTCGGGTTTCTGCTCCGGGCAAGGCACGCGTTTCTTCTTGTCGAAGGTCTCCTCCGAGATTCCTCCGATGTGGCACTTATGACCTTCGGCTTTCTCTTCGGCTTCTAGCTGCTTGCGGGTGACCACATTATTATACATGGCCTGACGTTTCATGGCCCCGTCGAAGTCGACGTCACGACCCAGGAACTCAGGACCGTCGATGCAGGTGAACTTGGTCTTGCCGCCGATGCTCACACGGCAGGCGCCGCACATGCCCGTGCCGTCGACCATAATCGAGTTAAGCGACACCGTGCAGCGGATGCCCAGCTCCTCGCAGGTCTTGGTGGCGAACTTCATCATGATCATCGGGCCAATGGCGACAGCTTCATCATATTGCTTGCCACTGGCCACGAGTTGGCGCAACACGTCGGTCACCAAGCCTTTGCGGCCCGTGGAGCCGTCGTCGGAGGTGACATACAAGTTACTGACCTCAGCCAACTCCTTCTCGAAGATAAGCAGGTCCTTGGTGCGTGCGCCGATGATGCAGTCGGCCGTGGCACCGTGGTCGTTCAACCACTTCACCTGAGGATAAATCGGGGCGATGCCCACGCCTCCGCCGATGAAAACGAACGAGCGTTTGCGCAGCTCCTCTGCCGTCATCGTGGCAAACTCAGAAGGCTTGCCCAAGGGACCGACGATGTCGGCGAAGCGATCACCTTCCTTGTATTCGGCCATCTTCTTGGTGGACTCACCGATGGCTTTGAAGACGATGGTCACCGTACCACGGACGCGGTGGTAGTCACTGATGGTCAACGGGATGCGCTCCGAATTCTCTTCCATCTTGACGATGAGGAACTGACCCGGAAGGGCCGAATGGGCGATACGCGGCGCATAGACATCCATGAGGTAGGTCTCAGCCGCGAAGGTTTCTTTATGTAAGATCTCGAACATAATGTATGGGATAAGAGTTAGTTTCTCCAATAAAATCCTTGCAAAGATAGTGTTTTTCTATTATGGCAAGAAAAAACACGAAAAAATGCACAAAAAAAGCCCCGCAAAATGCGAGGCTTCTTTGAATCGTTGTGAGAATCGATTATTCTCTGCCATCCAAGGCTTTCAGTTCTTCCGTCATGTTGAGCTTCACGTAGATGGAACGCAACACGTTCTTCACATCATCGGAAGGCTGTGCTTCGTAGGCCTGTTGCAGGTAAGGCAGACCCGAGCGAAGCAGTTCGTTGGCCTGTTCGATCAGGTTGTTGTATTGCTCCTGTTCAGCCTTCGAGAAGCCTGTGATTTCGTTGGCCTGCTCGATGTACTTGTTGGCCATGGTGGTGTAAAGCACGCCGATGTTATAGGTGGCATCGTAGTAGTCGGGTTTGATGGCGAGGGCCTGCTCGTAGTATTGCTTGGCCTTTTCGATGTCAAACACGTCCTTGTTGTTCTCGTCACCGTAGATGGTACCCAGCACGAAGAGCAGTTGTGCGTTCTCGGGATCGAGTTCGTGGAGCTTCTGCAGGTCGACGACAGCCTCGGCACCTTTGCCTTCCTTCAGCAGGGCATTCACCTTTTCAAGGATGAGGTTGGCATCGCTCGGGTCGATGGCCAAACCAGCGTTGATCATCTCCATGGCTTGTTCAGGCTGGCCCAGACCACTATAGCAAGCGGCAAGGTGTCTGTAGTTCTCAGAAGTCTCGGTTCCTTTGTTCTTCAGTTCGGTGAAATACTCCAAAGCCGTGTTGTAGTCCTCGGCTTTCATAGCAGCCGTACCAGCAAGCTTCAGCATTTCGCCAGCTTGTTCACCACCGCCTATTGAGTCGGCAATATCGTAGGCCCTCTTGAACAAAGGAGCGGCTTCGGCATACTGGCCGTTGTTGAAAGCGTCAGCGCCTTGTGAATAATAGGTGGTCATCACAGCGGCGATGCGCATGCCAAGTTCCATTTGGTTTTGTTCATCTGAGCAGAATTCTTCATTCTCCAGGCACTTCATCAGCGACTGATAGACGATGTCCAAAGCATCGGGGGCTTCGGCCTTGAGTTTTTCGTCATCAGACTGGAAGATGTTCTGGTAAATAGCGGCGCGGAGCAACCATGCCTTCGATTGCTTGCCAGGCTTTTGTCCTAAAAATCCATCATGGTTGACGCACTTCTCAATGGACTTCATTGCCTTTGCATAATAGCCATTTCTATTGTACTGAAAGGCGTCTTGATAATCTCTTTCTTGAGCCATCATTACATTTCCTGCAATCAGCATGGCTAACAGAATCATTACTTTTTTCATTTTTCCAAGTATTTGAAGTTTGACAATTTCGTTTGTTGGTTTATTTCTATGCAATTATTGTTCCAAAGTGGTTTCAGTGGGATTTTCAGCCTCGGGAGTCGGCAACTCGCCGCCTTCGACAGACTCAACGGCCTCGGTCATCTCCTCTTCAGGTTCCTCCTCATGCTCCACCTTGGTGACAGCGGCGATTTCGTCGGTGCCGCGCAGGTCGATGAGTTTCACGCCTTGGGTGGCACGGCCCATTACACGCAGCTTGCTGACCTCCATGCGGATGACGATGCCCGACTTGTTGATGATCATCAGGTCTTCGTCGTCAGTCACGCCCTTGATGGCGATGAGGTCGCCGGTCTTGTCGGTGATGTTGAGGGTCTTCACGCCCTTGGCGCCACGGTTGGTGATGCGGTAGTCCTCAATGTCGGAGCGCTTGCCGAAGCCCTTCTCCGAGACCACCAGAACGGTCTGTTGCGGGTCGTTGATGCACACCATGCCGATGACTTCGTCCTCAGGCGAGCCTAAGGTGATGGCTTTCACACCCGTGGCGGTACGGCCCATCGGGCGGACGGTCTGCTCGTTGAAGCGGACGGCCTTACCCGAACGCACGGCCATCAGCACCTCGTCGTTGCCGCTGGTGAGGCAGGCCTCAAGCAGCTGGTCGTCTTCGCGGATGTTGACGGCGATGATGCCGTTTTGGCGGACGTTCTTATAGGCAGCAAGGTTGGTCTTCTTGATGATACCCTTCTTGGTGCAGAGGATGATGTAGTTGTTTTCAAGGTACTCCTCATCGCTCATGCTCTTCACGTTGAGGTAGGCCATCACCTTGTTGTCCTTGTCGATCGGAATCAGGTTCTGGATGGCGCGGCCCTTGCTGTTCTTGCCCTCTTCGGGAATCTCGAAGGCACGCAGCTTGTAGCACTTGCCTTGTTCGGTGAAGAACAGCAGATGGTTGTGGTTGGTGGCCGTGAAGATATGTTCGATGAAGTCGGTGTCGCGGGTGGCAGAGCCCTTCGAGCCCTTGCCGCCACGGCTCTGCACGCGGTATTCGGTCAGCGGGGTGCGCTTGATGTAACCGAGGTGCGAGATGGTGATGACCACGGCGTCGTCGGCGATGATGTCTTCCATGCGGAACTCACCGGCGGCGGGCACAATCTGTGTGCGGCGGGCGTCGCCATATTTCTCCTTGATGACGGTCAATTCGTCCTTGATGATCTGGAACTGCAGCGACTCGTTCTCGAGGATATCATGGTAATGTTTGATACGCTCGTGGATCTCGTCCAACTCGTCCATGATCTTCTTGATTTCGAGGCCGGCCAACTGACCGAGGCGATAAGCCACGATGGCGCTGGCTTGCGGGTCGTCGAAGCCGAACTTGTCCATGATAGCCTGCTTGGCTTCGGGCGTGCCGCCCTTACAAGCGCGGATGGTGGCGATGATCTCGTCGACGATGTCGATGGCGCGGGCCAGACCTTCCAAGATATGGGCACGGTCTTCGGCTTTCTTGAGCTCGAAGCGCGTGCGGCGCAGGACCACCTCATGGCGGTGAGCCACAAAGTGTTCGATGAGCTGCTTGAGGTTCAAAGTATAAGGACGGCCGTTGACCAAAGCCACGTTGTTCACGTTGAACGAGCTCTGCAGCGGAGTCATCATAAACAGTTTGTTGAGCACCACGTCGGGGTTGGCGTCCCGTTTCAGCTCATACACCACGCGGATGCCCTTGCGGTCGGATTCGTCGCGGATGTCGGCGAGGCCGTCCAGCTTCTTGTCGTTGACGAGGTCGGCGGTCTTCTTGATCATCTCGGCCTTGTTGACCTGATACGGCACCGAGGTGGCGATGATGCGCTCGTGGCCGTTGTGTTCCTCGAAGTGGGTCTCGCCACGGAGGACGATACGTCCCCTACCCGTCTCAAACGCCTCACGCACGCCTTCGTAGCCGTAGATGACGCCGGCGGTTGGGAAGTCGGGGGCCTTGATGTATTGCATCAGGCCGGCCGTGTCGATGTCGCGGTTGTCAATATAGGCGATGATGCCGTCGACGCATTCGCTGAGGTTATGCGGTGCCATGTTGGTGGCCATACCCACGGCGATGCCGTTGCTGCCGTTGACCAGCAAGCCCGGAATCTGTGTAGGCAGCACGGTAGGCTCCTGCGACGAGTCGTCAAATGTATTCTGGAAGTCGACGGTGTCCTTGTCGAGGTCGTCGAGCATCTCCTCTGAGATCTTCTCCAAACGTGCCTCGGTGTAACGCATAGCGGCAGGGCTATCGCCGTCCATCGAACCGAAGTTACCTTGCGGGTCCACCAAGGGATAGCGCAGCGACCACCATTGGGCCATACGCGCCAAAGTGTCATAGATGGCGGAGTCGCCGTGAGGGTGGTAGTTACCCATCACCTCACCAACGATCTTGGCGGATTTACGGTAGGCACCTCTCGACGTGACGCCCATGTTCTTCATGCCATACAGCACACGGCGTTGCACGGGCTTGAGGCCGTCGCGCACATCCGGAAGGGCACGTGAGACAATGACCGACATCGAATAGTCGATGTAAGCCGACTTCATTTGGTTCTCAAGGTTGACCTTGATAATTCTTTCCCCAGTGTTTTCAGGGATGTTATCTTCCTGGTTTTCAGGATTGATGATATTATTTTCGTCCATTTTCGGGTGATAGTTTTCGCTATAATTAATAAGGATGCAAAGATAGGAAAAAAAGCGATACGATTTGCAAAAAAGAACCAAATTCTTCAAATTTTAAGAAACTGAGGCAAAGAGTGGCGCGGCTCGGTTTTTGTTTGTACCTTTGCACCTTGAATGAATCAGACAAGAGAAAAGCAGGGTATTTTATTAAATTATTGAAAATTAACGAATTATAACTATATGGATGCTAAATTCTCTCCCCGCGTTCGTGCCATTTTGTCACTTAGCCATCAGGAGGCACAACGCCTAGGGAACCCATACGTCGGGTTGGAGCACCTTTTTTTGGGCATGTTGAAGGAAGGCGGCAGCAGCGCCATCAAGATTTTGGAGAACCTCAACCTGAACATCGAGGTCTTCTCAAAGAAACTTGAAGCCTCGGTGCGCACCGCACCCAGCAGCCAGAATCCCGTCTTGGCCCTGCCTCTCACCAAGCAAGCCGAGCGCGTGCTGAAGTTCACCTATATCATCGCCAAGGAGTTCCAATCGGAAATAGTGCGCTCCGAGCACCTCATGCTCGCCATCCTGCACGAGAAGAACAACATCATCTCGCAAAACCTGGAGTTTGAAGGCATCAACTACGACAACTTCAAGCAAGAGTTGCTGCGTTTCACGGCTGAGAACACCGACCCACAGGAGTCGGCTCCCGAAGAGCAACAAGGCTATGCCTCCAACCTCTTCAATGATGACGACGACGAGGATGACGACCTGATGAACGACATCCGGCCGCAGCAGGAGAAGCCCAAGAAGACCAGCAACATCAAGAGCAAGACGCCCGTGCTGGACAACTTCGGCCGCGACCTCACCAAAGCCGCCGAGGAAAACCGCCTCGACCCCATCGTGGGCCGTGAGCGCGAGCTGGAACGCATCGCCCAGATCCTCAGCCGCCGCAAGAAGAACAACCCCATCCTGATCGGTGAACCTGGCGTGGGCAAGTCGGCCATCGCCGAAGGCCTGGCCATCCGCATCGTGCAACACCGCGTGCCGCGTACCTTATTTAATAAACGTGTCGTCATGCTCGACATCGGCTCCATCGTGGCCGGCACCAAATACCGCGGCCAGTTCGAGGAACGCATCAAGGCCATCCTCAACGAGTTGGAGAACAATCGCGACATCATCCTCTTCGTCGACGAGATTCACACCCTTGTAGGCGCAGGCAACGCCAACGGCTCGTTGGACGCCAGCAACATGTTCAAGCCCGCCTTGGCGCGTGGCGAGTTGCAGTGCATCGGTTCCACCACTCTCGACGAATACCGCCAATACATCGAGAAAGACGGTGCCTTGGAGCGCCGCTTCCAGAAGATCCTCGTCGAGCCTACCACACCCGCCGAGACCATCGAGATTCTGAACAACATCAAACCGAGATACGAAGACCATCACCTGGTCACCTACACGCCCGAGGCCATCGAAGCCTGCGTGAAACTCACCGACCGTTACCTCAGCGACCGTCACCTGCCCGACAAGGCTATCGACGCCTTGGACGAGGCCGGCGCCCGTGTCCACATCAAGAACATCGACGTGCCGAGCGAGATCACCGAGCTGGAGAAACGCCTGGAAGAGGTGCGCAAGGACAAGAAAGCTGCCATCGCCGAGCAGAAGTTCGAGGAGGCTGGCATGTACCGCAACGAGGAAGTCAAGATCCTCGACCGCCTCGAAGGCGCCAAGAAGGCTTGGGAAGACAATGCCGTGGCACATCGTCAAGAGGTCACAGAGCAGAACGTGGCAGAGGTGGTAGCCATGATGACCGGCGTGCCGGTGCAGCGCATCGCCAAGAACGAAGGCGACCGCCTGATGCACATGGAAACCGAGTTGGCGGGCACCGTCATCGGTCAGGACGAGGCCATCAAGAAGGTGACCCGTGCCATCCGCCGTAACCGCGCCGGACTGAAAGACCCGAACAAGCCCATCGGCTCGTTCATCTTCCTCGGCCCCACTGGCGTTGGTAAGACCTACCTCGCCAAGGTGTTGGCCAAGTTCCTCTTCGACAGCGAAGACGCCCTCATCCGCATCGACATGAGCGAATACATGGAAAAGTTCGCCGTATCGCGCCTCGTGGGAGCGCCTCCCGGATATGTGGGTTATGAAGAGGGCGGTCAGCTCACCGAGAAGGTGCGCCGTAAGCCCTACTCCATCGTCCTCCTCGACGAAATCGAGAAGGCTCACCCCGACGTGTTCAACCTGCTCCTGCAAGTCCTCGACGACGGCCAGCTCACCGACAGCCTCGGTCGCAAGGTCGACTTCAAGAACACCATCATCATCATGACGTCCAACATCGGCTCGCGCCAGCTGAAGGACTTCGGACAAGGCGTAGGCTTCGGCACACAGGCCAAGCTCAACTCGAAGAACGAATACTCGCAGAGCGTCATCGACAACGCCCTGAAGCGCACCTTCGCGCCCGAGTTCCTCAACCGCGTCGACGACGTGGTGATGTTCAACGCCTTGGAGAAAAAGGACATCCACAAGATCATCGAAATCGAGATCCGTCAGGTGGTGAAACGCGTCGAAGAGATGGGCTACAAGATCGAGATCACCGACAAGGCCATGGACTTCCTCGCCGAGAAGGGCTGGGACGAGCAATATGGCGCCCGTCCGCTGAAGCGCGCTGTACAAAAGTACGTGGAAGACGTGCTTGCCGAGGCCATCATCTCCGCCGAACTCCACATCGGCGACACCATCAGCATTGACTTGGCCGAAGGCGGCGAGGAGACCGTCGTCAACGTCATCCCGAACAAGAAAAAAGCTATCGAAAAAGCTAAAGAAGCCAAAGAAGAAGCCCCTGTCGCATGAACTACGACTTCAAGAAACATATCAGCAGCAAAATCTTTAAGGTGATCGCCTACGCCAGCGCGGAGTTGGGCTACAAGAGCTATGTCATAGGCGGCTACGTGCGCGACATCCTGTTGCGCCGCCCGTCGAACGACATCGACGTGGTCACCGTAGGCAGCGGCATCACTCTGGCGAAGAAGGTCGCCTCCCTCCTGCCCGGCCACAAGGAAGCCAAATACTACGGCGCCTTCGGAACGGCCATGATCCGCTTTGACGGCATGGAGGTCGAGTTTGTGGGAGCAAGGAAAGAGTCGTACGACCGCAACAGCCGCAAGCCCGTGGTGGAGAACGGCACCTTGGAAGACGACATCAGCCGTCGCGATTTCACCATCAACGCCATGGCTTTAAGCCTCAACGCCGACGACTTCGGCACCCTCATCGACCTCTATGGCGGCATGGACGACATGGAGGAGCTGCTGCTGAGGACGCCACTTGACCCAGACATCACCTACTCCGACGACCCCTTGCGCATGATGCGTGCCATCAGGTTTGCCTCACAGCTCAAGTTCTACATTGAGCCAGAGTCGTTCGAAGCCATCAAACGCAACGCCGGGCGCATCAAAATCGTCTCGATGGAGCGTGTCACCGACGAGCTGAACAAAATCATCCTCTCGCCCAAGCCATCCATCGGATTCAAGCTGCTCGACGAGAGCGGCCTGCTGAAACTCATCTTCCCGCAACTCGCCCAGCTGAAAGGCGTGGAGGTGGTGCAAGGCAGAGGCCATAAGGACAACTTCCTGCACACCCTGCAGGTCCTCGACCAGGTGGCCGAGAAGAGCGACGACCTCTGGCTGCGCTGGGCGGCCTTGCTGCACGACATCGCCAAGCCCCAGACCAAGCGCTGGGAGGACGGCACAGGCTGGACCTTCCACGGTCACGAGTTCAAAGGTTCCAAGATGGTGCCTAAGATCTTCGCCGCCATGAAGCTGCCCTTGAACGAGAAGATGAAATATGTGGAGAAGCTGGTGCTGCTTCACCTCCGCCCCATCGTACTTGCCGAGGACATCGTCACCGACTCCGCAGTTAGAAGACTGCTCTTCGACGCCGGCGACGACATCGACGACCTCATGCTGCTCTGCCATGCCGACATCACCTCGAAGAACGAGGAAAAGGTGAAGAAGTTCCATCATAACTTCGAGATTGTGCAGGAGAAACTGAAGGAAATCGAGGCCAAGGACCACCTCCGCAACTGGCAGCCGCCTATCGACGGCATCGCCATCATGGAGACCTTCGGCATCCCCGAGGGTCGCGAGGTCGGAGTGATCAAAAACGCCATCCGTGAGGCCATCCTCGACGGCATCATCGGCAACAACTTCGCCGAGGCCTACGCCTTCATGAAAGAGGAAGGACATAAACTCGGTCTTAGCGTTGTGAAAGAAATCAGCGAACCTATCGTGGTGGCGAATAACGGTCCTGTTCCGAATAAGGTTTGATATGGGAGACAACAATAACCATAATAGTCGGCCCTTCGACGAGCTCAGGGACCTCGTTTCGGCGAACGGAGAAGGGTCCCTGAGCCTGTCGAAGGGCCCGTACCCTATTAAAAACAAAACCTTAATCGTCATCGCTGGACCCACTGCTTCGGGCAAGACCGCCTTTTCCATTGAATTGGCCAAGGCCTTGAACACCGTCATCCTCTCCGCCGACAGCCGTCAGTTCTATAAGGAGATGAGCATCGGTACGGCAGCCCCGACTGAGGAAGAACTAAGCCAAGCCAAGCATTATTTCGTGCATCACATCAGCATCGAGGACAAATACGACGTGGCGGACTATGAGCGCGACGTCATCGCCTTGTTGGACGAACTCTTTAAGACCCACGACGTCGTCATCATGACCGGCGGCTCGGGTCTCTTCATCGACGCGGTCTGCAACGGCATCGATGCCATGCCCGACGTTGACCCCGAAATCAGGGAAAAAGTGAAGAAACTCTATGACGAAGGCGGTCTGAAAGCCTTGCAGGACGAGGTGCAGCGCCTCGACCCTGAGTATTTCGAACTCGTCGACCAGCAAAATCCAAGGAGATTACAACGTGCCTTGGAGGTATGCTACCAAACAGGACAGCCTTTCTCTTCGTTCCGCAGCGGCAACGCTGTCCAACGCGACTTCGCCATCAAGAAATACGCCATTCTTTGGGACCGTCAACAACTCATCGAGCGCATCGACAAACGCGTGGACCTGATGATGGAGCAAGGCTTGTTGGGAGAAGCCAAGGCACTCTATCCCAAACGGCATCTCAACGCCTTGAACACGGTAGGTTACAAAGAGCTCTTCGCCTATTTCGACGGAGATTGCACTCTAGTAGAAGCCGTGGAGCAAATCAAAATCCACACGCGGCAATACGCCAAACGGCAGATGACTTGGTTGAGGAAAGACACCAGTTACCAGTGGATTATGCCGGAAGACTTTGATAGTACCGTATCAGCCCTTCGGCAGGAGATGGTATGACCTCGCCCAGCGTCAGGCCATATTCGGCTAGCGTTTCTTTTAGGATGTCTTTGAAATGAAAAGCCACTGAACCTATAAAACTAATCTTCAACAATTTACATTCAGAAAAGCGCAAGACAAACGCCTCTACAAAGGCTTTGAAGCAGTTTTTGACTAATTGTTTTATGAAAGGATTTGTCTGATGTCCTCCAGCGAACTTGGCGAACGTCGCCAAATACTTCGATGGTTGTCCGCTGTGATACAAGTTTTGGATGAAATCTTTCAGCTCCAGATGATACTCCGCATCGAATTGTTGCCGCAAATCCTCGGGCATGAAGCCATAGAAATAGGCCCGCACCACTTCCCTGCCGATGTGCATGCCGCTGCCCTCGTCGCCCACCATATAGCCCAACGAAACCGCTCTCTCCGTGATGTTATCCCCATCGTAAAGGCAAGAGTTAGAGCCCGTCCCAAGGATGCAGGCGATGCCTTTTTCATGGCCCAACACGCCATGACAGGCAGCCATCATATCGTGGGTGACATGGATGTCGGCATGGGGAAAACGATGTTGGAAAACCTCCTTGATGGTTTGACAATTCTTTTCCGAGCCACATCCCGTTCCATAATAATAAATGGTTTGTAGAGACGTCGATTTATCGCGTCTCGAAATCGGTGCATCGTTATCTTCCATGGGAGACGCGATGAATCGCGTCTCTACAAGGAGGTTTTCAAGATCCTGTATAGGAGAATAATTCGGGTTGAAGCCCTTGGTCACAAAGTGGGCTTTGACCTCATGACCCTCCATGAGAATCCATCCCATTTTCGTTGAACCGGCATCAATGATGAGCCTCATAGCAGATAATTTTGTGCAAAAATAAGGAAAAGTGCGCAAAACCGAATATTTTTAATAGTTTTGCAGCCCAATTTATGCTTCGACAGGCTCAGCAACCACGAAGCTGCAACTGATGTTGAACCATTAAAAAAACTGCAATGAGAAAATGGCGCATTGAAGACTCCGAGGACCTTTACAACGTGAAAGGCTGGGGCGGCAATTACTTTTCCATCAATGAAAAAGGCCACATGGTCGTGACACCCAAGGAAGGCTGTGCCTCAGTCGACCTGCCGGAACTCGTCGACGAACTGTCGCTGCGTGACGTGTCGGCCCCCATGCTGCTGCGTTTCCCCGACATCCTCGACGACCGCATCAACAAGATCGACTCCTGCTTCAAGGAGGCCGCCAAGGAATATGAGTTCCACGGCCAGAACTTCGTGGTGATGCCCATCAAGGTGAACCAGATGCGCCCCGTGGTCGAAGAGATCGTCAGCCACGGCAAGAAGTGCAACATCGGTCTGGAAGCCGGCTCCAAGCCTGAGCTCCACGCCATCATCGCCCTCGGCACCGACTCTGACTCTTTGATCATCTGCAACGGCTACAAGGACGAGGAGTTCATCGAACTGGCCTTGCTAGCCCAAAAGATGGGCCGTAAAATCATCATCGTCATCGAGAAGCTGAACGAGCTGAAGACGACGGCCAAAATCGCCCGTCGCCTGAAGGTCACGCCCAACCTCGGCGTACGCATCAAGCTGGCCAGCTCGGGCGCAGGCAAATGGGAAGAGTCAGGCGGCGACGGCAGCAAGTTCGGTCTCACCTCCTCCGAACTCCTCGAAGCCCTCGACTTCCTCGAGGAACACGACATGAAAGACTGCCTGAAGCTCGTGCACTATCACATCGGCAGCCAGGTCAGCAAAATCAAGAAAATCAACGTGGCCTTGCGTGAGGCGGCACAATTCTACGTGCAGCTTTACAAGATGGGCTACCATATCGAATACGTCGACATGGGCGGTGGCCTCGGCATCGACTACGACGGCACCAGCTCAAGTAGTCCCAGCTCGGTCAACTACAGCATCCAGGAATACGCCAACAACGCCATCTACACCGTGGTGGACGCCTGCGAAAAGAACGACCTGCCCCACCCCAACGTCATCTGTGAGTCGGGTCGCGCCCTGACGGCCCACCATTCCGTGCTCATCTTCGAAGTGCTGGAGAAGACCTCGCTGCCCGAATGGGACGACGACGAAGAGCCTGAAGAAGACGACCACGAGCTCATCAAGGAACTCTACGAGTCGTGGGACGAACTCACCAAGAACTCTTCCTTGGAAATCTGGCACGATGCCCAGGAAATCCGCGAAGAGGCCCTCAACCTGTTCAGCCTCGGTCTGCTCGACCTCAAGTCGCGCGCCAAGATCGAAAGGCTGTTCTGGAGCATCGCCCGTGAGGTGAACCACATCGCCAACAGCCTGAAGCGCGTGCCCGAGGACTTCACCTCGCTGCCGAAGTTGCTTGCCGACAAGTACTTCTGCAACTTCTCACTGTTCCAGTCGCTGCCCGACCTCTGGGCCATCGACCAGCTCTTCCCCATCATCCCGATCCAGAGACTCGACGAGAACCCGACACACCTCGCCACCCTGCAGGACATCACCTGTGACAGCGATGGCAAAATCACCAGCTTCGTGGGCAAAGCCACTCCACACACCATCCCGTTGCACAGCTTCACTGAAAAGGAACACTATTATATCGGCGTGTTCCTCGTGGGCGCCTACCAAGAGATCCTCGGCGACCTCCACAACCTGTTCGGCGATACCAACGCCGTACACGTCTCTGTAGACGAAAAGGGTTATTACATCGACCAAGTCATCGACGGCGAGACCGTGGCCGACGTGCTCGAATATGTGCAGTACAGCCCGAAGAAACTCGTCCGCACGGTGGAGACCTGGGTCACCAAATGCGTCAAAGAAGGAAAGATCACCGTGGAGGAAGGAAAAGAGTTCCTATCCAACTATCGGTCGGGATTGTACGGGTACACCTATCTCGAATAAAAAAAGGAGCCGTTTGGCTCCTTTTTTTATTCGAACATCTTTTCAATCACGTCCTTGTATTTCGCCGTGATGATTTTTCGCTTGGCCTTGAGCGTAGGCGTGAGCAAGCCGTTGGCGATGCTCCACTCGTCGGCGAGCAGCACCTGTTTCTTGATCTTCTCGGTCTCGCCCAAGCCCTTGTTAAGCTCGTTGACTTCTTTGGCATAGAGCTTCAGCACCTCAGGATCGTGGATCATCTCCTCGTTGGTGGTGTAAGGGATCTTCTCCACGTTGCACCACGCCTTCAACTCTGTGAAGTTCGGGATGATGAGAGCACCGGCGAACTTCTGGTTCTCACCCACTACCAAAATCTGCTCGATCAGTTTGGAGGAACTGAACTTGGCTTCGATGACATCGGGGTTGATGTATTTGCCGCCCGAGGTCTTGAAGAGGCTCTTGATACGACCCGTGATGCGCAGGCGATTGTATTGGTCAATCTCGCCCATGTCGCCCGTGTGGAACCAGCCCTCCTCGTCGATGACTTCCTTGGTCAACTCGGGATGCTTGTAGTAACCCATCATCACATTGTGGCCACGGCAGCAGATCTCGCCATTCTCGGCAATCTTCACCTCGGTGCCAGGCAGTGGTTGTCCCACATAACCCACCTCGCGGCCGTGCGGGTTGCGGTTGCTGACGGCGATAACGGGAGAAGTCTCGGTAAGGCCATAGCCTTCGAACACCGGCATCTTAATGGCCGAGAAGAAGCCTGCAATCTTCTGCGAGATGGCAGCGGCTCCCGACACGATGATGTCAAAATTCTCGGCGCCGATGTTTTCCCTAATCTTGGAATAGACCAACTTGTCGGCAATGGCCAGTTTCTTGTCATAGAACCAGTTGCGGCTGACGGCGTCAATCTTATAGCGTTCGCCCAAGCGTATAGCCCAGAAGAAGATGCGCTTCTTGATGCCTTTTTGTTTGTTGCCCGACTGGAGGATGGCGTCGTAAAAACGCTCCAGCACACGCGGCACGGCACACATCATCGTGGGATGGATGGCACGCATGTCGCTGGCGATGGTGCCTAAACTCTCGGCATAGTAAATTGACATGCCACGATACTGATAGCAGTAGTTCAGCGCACGCTCGTAGGCATGGCACACAGGCAGGAAACTGAAGGCCTTGTCGGAATAGTCACTGATGGTGTAATGGAAATTCGGGAACTGGTTCATCAGGTTGTGGTGCGACAGCATCACGCCCTTGGGCGTACCCGTCGTGCCTGAGGTATAGATGATGGTGGCACATTCCATCTCGTCGACGACTGACTTGCGGGCGGCCAGTTCTTCGACATGGGGATGGTCCTTGCCAAGTTGCAGCAGCTGGTCAAAATAAGAATATTTCTCTCGGTCGACCATGGTGTAAACCAACTTTACGTTGGGCGCATCGGGCAAAATGCTGGTCACCTTGTTCATCACGCTGAGGCCATCGATGATGACCATCTTGGCGTCGCAGTCGGCCAAGATATAGCGGTAGTCCTCTTCGCTGATGGTGGGATAAACCGGCACAGTGACGGCGCCGACCTGACTGATGGCCATGTCGAGCATGTTCCATTCGGGACGGTTGGTCAAAATCATGGCCACCTTGTCGCCTTTCTCGATACCCAGTTCGATAAGGGCATAACTCAAAGCGTCGGAGTGCTCCTTATACGATTGTGAACTGTAGTTTACCCATTGCCCATTCTTTTTGCCAGCGAGGGCCACCTGCTGGTTGGGGTACTTCTCCACATAGTTGTCGAGAAGGTCGAAAACTCTTTTGATTTCCATATTTAAATTATACTCGTTTCAATAAGGTGGCAAAGATAGGAAAAATCCACATACATTCTCTTTTTTCAAAGAAATCCGTGATTTTTTTCAATGTAAAACAGGGCAGAATGCCTGTAGAGACGCAAATCGAAGATTCGACGGAGTCAAAATTTTGCGTCTCTACAATGTCATTCCTTTTTCTTCCGTTTCGTCAACAGATAGGCACCGCCAAGGCCCGCCAGCAGCAGCGCACCGCTGCCAATAGGCGTATATTGGTCGGCATCCGAGGACTGTTGAGGTACCACAAGGACGTAATCCGGATCCGCACGACGCATCATGCCTTCAAACTCATCGTCAGCGATGAACACCTGGGCTTTCGACGAACCCGCTAACAACAGCAACGTGGTTAGCATGACCAACGCTCTTCTCTTTGCATTCATTCTTTTCATCTCCTGACCCTCCTTTCATAGTCGTTAACAAATACTTTTTGGACCTTGGTCTCCTTTCCATTGGTAAGGCGGAACAGATACAGGGCGCTAGCCACATTGGGAACGGTCACCCTGGTTTGTCCACTGACCTGCGTCCTCAATAGCACCTGACCGTTCAAATCGATGAACTCCAACTGGCCATCGCCAGTGACCAGCCACTGCGAGCCGTCAAAGAAGACGAATCCGTCACCTTCCAAATGCTCGTCAACGTCAGTCACGTTGAAGACAATGTAGAAGCGCGAAGGATAATCGCCCACATGACCCTCGAAGCGGTAGGTGTCGTTTCTGAGCATGTCGTACTGCACACCCAAGATATTGTCAATGAGGTACATGCTGTGAAAGTCGCCGTTGGCGGTGTTCCACTTGATGGTGTAAATGTCGTCTTCCTTGGCTTCGAACCACAACGGTACACGCTCGGTGCCCTCCTTGGCGAAGAGTGCGGCAAAGTGCATGTTGTCGTGCTGGGCATAGAACACGCCGTTGCCGTTACGCAGCTCGCGCAACTTCACTGCGCCGCCCCATTCGGGACGCTCCAACTCGACAACTGTCACGTCGTTGCAGCCATTGTCGCTACTCAAGAACAGGTTGACGAGCGGATACTTAGGTTGCTCATCGCGGAACGGGGCGACACCTGCCGTTTCACGCGACACTACCACAGAGCCAGGTTCCGTTCCATCCATGAAATCAAGGACGTGGTCTTCGTCAGAGGCATCGTCTGCCATCTTCACATAGAAGCCTTGGTGCGGATGCAGGTATCGTCCCGCATAGGCACCGCCTTCTGATCCACTCTGAACGTAATACACAAAGGCGTCGCTTGGTGCCTCCGCGTAACCATCGGCATTGTACACCACACAGAAGGGATGTGTGCCTTCCTTGGCCAGCAATTTAGAATTGTTCTGAGCCAGCTCGTCAAAGTCGATGTAGGCATGATACGGGTTGCCGACGAGGTTCCAGCCCTTGCAGTGTGCGCCCTCTGAGGTCAACCTAATACCCTTCGGACCTTTGTTCAGTGTACCATGGCTCTGCAAGAAGGTCTGCGTGGCAATGGCAGCCATGTAGCCACGTCCAACGATGAGATTATCCTCGTTGACATTCTGCGGTGCATTATAAACAGGCTCGTAGTCAATGTGCAAGTGATCGCCATCGGAATGCCAGTGGTTGGGGCCGTTACGCTTGAAGTTGATCCAGTGGTAGTCAGGCTCGGTCCAGGTGTAGAAGTCCATCCCATAGGGATAACGGTCATCTTCATCGGTGCCTTCCACACAGGTAAAACCAAACTCCAAAGAATCGGGAATATTACTCGGGAAGTAACCATCCACCCAATTATCCGCATCAAAGCATCCATAGGTTTCAGGCGTATTTGGTCCTTGGCTGTTCGACCATCCTTTCATCCAGTAACGGATATTGCCGCCAGTACCATTATTCAGCCAATTAAACTCCATGGATTGGTTCGCCCAAGGATTGTTTTTGGGGCCATTGGCAACATTGTCCCCCTTGTAGTCAAAGCCCAAAGGCGCGCTGCTCAACGGCGTGGAGAACATGTGCCAGTCGCGGGATAGGTAGCTGGTGCCACCATTGAGGCCATAGTTCATGCCAAAGGTAGCCGTAGCAGACTTCTTCGAGTTGTCGAAGGTGATGCCCACGTAGGTTTCATCATACTCCACCTTGCTGCCGCCTGCCGCTGTTACCAACGAGCCAGGCGCAAGGATGGAAGCGTGCTCATAGACGCTCACCTTGTGGGCGCTCACCGCAACGGTAGGTTCAACCACCACGTCACCATAGATGAAGAGACTGTTGCCTGCCGTGGCTCGCGTCAATGCGCCGTCCAACTGCGGACTGGTATAGCTTATAGTATCACGGACGGGGCCACCATATTGCAGCACTGGGCCGCCTTCGTAAGTGCTCAAGCTGCGGAAGCCGCCTTGATGCGCCTTCGTTCCGTCGAACTCGCTGAGCAACAACACAGGCAAGTCTCCGTTGATTTCCGACAATCCCGGGCGCGCCCACTTGGCATACTTGTGACCGCTGCCGTTCTTCGAGTCAACCCATCTGTTCATGTTATAGAACATCGCCGTGTCGTCTTCGATACGGTTGTCGACATACATATAGCCCAGTTTGTCGGCATCCATGACCTCAGTATAGTGTTCGCATCCCGCTCCAACCTGCGAAGCAGTGAAAGTCACACCAGGCTTGACGTAGACATAGTCGATGTTGCTGCCGATACCAACTTGTTTGACTATGCCGTCGAAGTAACCGTTATTCTGAGGCAACTCATCGTCATCACGCATGTTGACATAGCAGTTCTCGACGGTAGCGTTGGCATTGCCGCCCAACAAGCCGCCCAACTTTTGGTTATCGGTGTTCAGAATGCTAAACTTGCCATTGACAAACGAGTTGTTGACCTGACCTCCCTCGACCTTACCCACCAAACCGCCTGCAAGACCAGTAACGGGCGTACCCATTACGATTTCGGGCATAGCCATCGAGGAGTGGATTTCGCCATCCAACATCTGTCCCACCAAGCCACCAACAACAACGTTTTCTTCTCTATCCAGATAGACTTTCAAGGCAGCCTCGCTTTCGGAGACGAACGCAGTCTCACCCTCAAGAAGGCCGACCAAACCGCCTATGTTGTAGTCATCGCGGGAAGTAACCTCAGGAGAGCTACCTGGTTGAATCATGCCACCCACCACGAAGGTGCGTTTGATGGTACCGCCATCGACGTCACCAAATAAACCATAGTTGGTGCGTCTGTAACGGTGGTCGTTAAAACTGGTGTATTCTATGAAGAGGCTGTCGATCAGATGTCCCTGACCATCGAAAATGCCACTGAATATCCTGTTATTGAAAGTGTTTATTTCGCTGCCAATCGGCACCCAAACATATTGCCTCAGGTTGAGGTCGCTGGTCAGTGAGATGGTATTGCCGCTGAAAGTAGTGAGGTCTGCGCCATTGATAGCCGTGGTCTGGCTGATGAGCCAAGCCAGGCCCTCTTCCGAGGAGACTGTGATATTGTTGCCCTCCACCGAATAGCCGGCAGGCGCTGTTCTCACCACATTGGCCCACGTCCAACCGAAGTACACAGTCTCTTCATTAATCGTGCCATGAGGATCATCCTTGCCAGAATGCTTCTCAAGGTAATAGGTGTCCTTGGCGGCATCGTTGGAGAAGAACCATCCCTGGTCGTCGCGGAAGTTGTTGTTGGTCCAAGCGCGTTTAGCATCTTTAGCCTGATTACCGGTGCGCACGCCTACTGCAACAGGCGAGAAGGTGTTGTCCCAATAATACTTCTCCGCGTTGCGATTCGGGCTGGTCACGCCGATGATTGAAGAGACATCCAAGGCATCAGTGATTTCGATGCTCTTGTTGAAGGTGGGCAGATAGACATTGCTCTCGATGGTGCCACTGCCTTTCTTCTGCTTGTTGCCCGTGAGGGTCACGACACCTTCCACTTGGAGCTTGGCCGAGGCATCAGGCGCCACATACACACCACCTCCGTTGACCACCGAATTGTCGAAATCGGGATTCACGTAAAAGTTGTAGTTGGGCTCAGCCACCGTTCCAAGGTTGCCCGATGCATCGTAGTTGTTGTAGCCACGCTTCAGTTCGGTGCCACCCTTCATCCTCAGCGCACCCTTGTTGACAGTTGCCAACGGGGCGTAACTATTATCGCCATGATAATAAGAGGTAGAAGGAATATTGACGTTGTTGATTTCGTGTTCAGATACTTCTCCAGGATCGGTAACACCATACAAACCGTCTATCAACACGCTATCCAAGACCAAGGTCTTGCCCGCCATGATTTCCTCACCTTCATTGTTGAGGCTCAGCAGGGTGCCATACCAGGGGCCTGGGCCTTTGGTGGTGCCTGCTGTTCCTTCGGGGCCATAGTCATAAGACTCGTTGCTCATCTTGTGTCCGCCAGGATAACGGTATATCCTCAAGGGCAGCGTGGAATGAGATGCATTGGGGCCGAGCCTACCCGAAGTGTTGCCGACCAATTCCTTCACACCCGACACGGCACCCACCACATAGATAATGTCGGTTTCTGAATTGAAACCATATCCTGAACCCAAAGATGGGTCACCCATAATACTGTAAACATGATGTTCGGTATCTTGACTGCCAACAATGGTCAACTTGGGTTTGTCTGGGTAGCGTCCTCCACCATCGGAGGCGAGCACACTATTGTCGCCCCATCCACCAGCTTCAACTCCTTTTTGACGACCATCCACATACCATTTATTGCCGCCGAAATCGGGAATGAACCATCCTCTACTTTCACCCAAGACAGGATCCGCGATGATGTTGGTGTAAGGATATTGCTTCACCCTTGTATAATCAGCGCCATCGTCGGTAAAGAAGTTGTAGTTCGAATAATAGCTTGCGAAACCGCCATCAGCCTTGGTGTCTGGTGTTGCAGTAACCTTTTGGTGCGCGTAGGCAAAGCTTTCGGTGCCACGCGGCTTGAAGGGGCTGCTCATGCGGAAGAAGCCTTGCAACTCGCCGTATTGGTTCTCGTCACCGATATGGTAACGCACAAAGAGTTGCGACGTGCCTTTGAAGATGATGACGTTTTCCTCCGTGGCGCGGTCGAGCTCATGAGATGGATTATTATTATAGTACAGTTTGACGTCATGGCCTTCATCAACGCGACCGTCATGCACGCCAATCCAGGTGTAGTTGAGCTTGGGCAGGAAGAACTTTTCGTAGATGCTCTCATCCAATCTCACACTACGCAAGACCTTCACCGAGTCGATGTAAGCCGGAACGATGTGAGCCAAATCGGTATCATCGCCCAGCACGATGGACGAGCCGTTGCTCACCACCATCGAAGTGTCGACCTGATAGACACCATAATAGATATTAGGCTGTCCATCAGGATCACTGATGTCGTGTGCACCAGTGAGGGCGATGTTGGCATGATCCAAGAAGAGGTTACCCACACGCTGGATGGTGGTCAAGGTGCGAGTGACCGAGTTCAGTGAATCCCTTGCGATGTCTTTTCCGTCACCGCCGGGGATGTACATGACACGATCGCCATAGTTGCGGATGATGATGTCGCGTCCCTCAGCTCCCGACTCGCAGTTGGTGCCGCTACCATAGAGGCCACCTGCAATATGCATATGGACCTTGCCTGTCGTGTCGGCATCCATGTTGTAGCCTGTGCCGTCGATAATAACATTGCTATAGCCGGTGATATCGAAGGTACGCCAAGGTTGGGCACTTTGTGATCCCAAGAAGTTGGATCCGCCATAGACGCTACCCTGGATGTCGAGTTTGGTAAGTGAGCTTGGAACACTGCTGAGGCTGTCGGCGGTTTTCATCAAGACGGGAGCGTGTTCGATGGCGTACTTGCCAATCAGCACACCCACGGAGCCTTTAACGTTGCCTTGGTAGCCTGCGCCATACACGTTGCCCTTGACGGTGCCACCGCTCATGTTGATGAAGGAAGCCCAAAGCTTGTCGTGGTCTTCATCGCCGTCGTTGCCCTGATAACTGCATCCATACACATCGCCATCGACCGTGCCGCCCCACATGTTGACGAAACGCGGCGACTTGTTCTCACGTTCTGTAGGCAGATGTCGGCTGCCGCCGAACACGCTACCCTTGACTTCGCCAGCGGAGACGTTGACAACCTTCGACACGTGAACCACACTGGCGCTACCACCGCCATAGACGTTATGCCAGATGGTGGGCGTGTAGCCATAGGTTTCGTTCTCCTTGATGTTGACTCGAGCTTTGCCATACACCTCTCCAGCAGTGGGACTGTAGTGGCCTGACGCGTCAAGATCCAAGCCACGACCGCCACCATACACGTTGCCATGGTAGATGTCGTTACCTTGGAAACCAATGGTACCGCCACTCACGTTGACCATAGTGTTTTGGTTGACGTGGCCGTCATCACCTCCGCCAAACACCGCGCCACAAACCACAGCCACGCTGTCCACCTCAACCAAGGTGTTATGGACATAAGCCAGATTCTTATACTCGTGACCTGCCACGCCGTGGCTTGAGCCAAACACATTGCCGTGGTCATGGTCAACATTGCTGGCTATGCCAATTTTACCGCCAAGGATGCGGACAGTGGCCATACCTGTATAAGGCTTGAGACCTATGGTATCGATGATTTCATGCGTAGTCTCGTCGTACTCATAAATATATTCACCGACAGAGGCGATGTTGCCGCCACCATACACGTTGCGGACGACTCTACCACCCTTGATGAGCACGTTTGAGTTGCCACTCACCTTACCAGCAGTCATGCTGTAGTGTTCCTGGCCGTCCGCCGTATAGGTGTCCAAGCCACGGCCGCCACCGTAAACATTACCATGGTAGCCATCGGAGCAGGCTGCAGGGTTCGCATCATAGGATTTACCGCCAATTTGGCCGTCATACACGTTGACATAGGTGTCTTGCAGCACGTGGCCGTCCTCACCTGAGCCGAACACCGAACCCATGATGAAGGTCTGCGTAGAGTCGGATTCAGAGATGTTCACCTCGGTCTGTTTCACCTTGGCCAAGTTTTGGTAGGTTGAACCCGGAGCACCAGCCAGACCTCTACCACCGCCATACACATTGCCGCCCGTGCGAGGATCCTCCTCCAAAAGTTCAGGCGTCACTTCATGGCCGATGGTGCCGCCACTGACGTTGACCTTGGTGTAGCCATGGTTGGTGCCCGTCTGCATTTCGCCATATTTCTCATGGTCTGTAGGCACCAGATAGATACCCACTGAGCCATTGTTGCCGCCGCCGAAAACGGAGCCTCGTATGGTGCCGTCCTGGATTTCGACGAGGGCGTTGCCGCCAATGCTGCCTGCGGTGAGGGCCACAGGGTTTCTGCCGCGACCGGCGCCGAACACGTTGCCGTCGAAGTGCGTATAGCCAAATCTACCTATGGTGCCGCCCTTCACCACGACATGGGTGTTGTTCATCACGTGGCCTTCCTCGCCGCCGCCCAGCACACTGCCATAGACCGTGCCGCCAGAGATTTCGACGTTGGCGTTGTTCACATTCGTCCATGTGTTAAAGCCGACGGCAGGATTGCCCTTGCCGCTGCCATACACATAGCCGTAGTACGGTCTGGCATTAATCTGTGATTGCGAACGCTCCCAACCTACCTCGCCGCCACGCATGATGACGGTGGCCTTGCCGCCTGCAGTGCAGACAGCGGAGCCATGTTGAGGATAATTATAGGTGCCCACGTCGGTGACTTCGCAGCCGCCATACAGGTTGCCGTAGACTGTGCCGCCCGTCATCTCAAGGCGGGCATTACGCATCACCACACCAGCCTTACGTACATACATGGTGATGTCTTGGGCATGATGCTCATCCGCAAGATAGGTGATGGTGTCGTTACCGCAGCCACCCGCAAACACATTGCCTCGGTGGAGCGCAAGCGTTTCAAGCGCTTCTCCGATAACAGCGCCCTTCTGGATCTGGACATACGTACTGTCACGTACAATACCCACCTCGCTACCGCCATACACCGATGACAGGACAGTAGCCGTGGAGGAATTGCTCTCGTCGTCGTCGCCAATCCTCACGTGTGTCGCCTTCACGTTGGCCAGGTATTCCCATTTCCTGTTGACCGTGGTATCGAGCAGCATACCCATGCTGGCGCCGAAAACGTTGCCGTGACGTACCGGATGGTCGGCATCGAGATACTGCACCACTGAAGCATCGCCGATGGTGCCGCCGGTGACTTCGACATTGGTGTAGCCGAATGTATCTTCACCCGAGTCAGGAATAAAGGCAACAACAGGCTCGTTGTTTATCTTCTGCATAAGAATGCCCACCGAAGCCAAGCGACCGCCGCCATACACGTTCTCCTTGATGAGGCCGCCATAGACCTTGACGTCGGTGTTGCCTTGCACCACACCGGCCATGGGGTTGTAACGCTGCTTGCCGTTGAGCATATAATGCTCAGCACCCTCGCCAGCACCAAACACGCTTTGTTCCACGGTGCCGCTATACATCTTGACATTGGCTTGCTTGTACAGATGGCCGTTTTCGCCAGAGCCGTACACCGAGCCTTTGACTTGGGCGTCACCTACAAAGGTTCCGTCGTTGTCCTTGCCGATGCTGACATGGGATTCAACCACATAGGTCAAGGTGTCCAAGTAGGTCAACGGCGCATCGGGCCAGCCGCGTCCGCCGCCGTACACGTCGCCGTTATAGTCACCATCGGTGCCGATGGTGCCGCTCGTGACGGTGACATGGGTGATACCCGTGTTCGGGGCCACAGGGATGGATTCGTGACCCGTACGGAGGTCGTAAGAACCCACCGAAGCGATAGCGCCACCGCCGTAGACATTACCATAAATGGTAGGCTTGTATGTGCTTTCGCTCGTTCCAGAGGACTCGATGGTGACATTGGTGTTGCCATACACACGACCTGAGGTCAGGCTGAAGTGCAGGCTGCCATTGCTCTTCTTGAAACGGCTTGAACCGCCGCCGCCGCCAAACACGTTGCTGTGCCAGCCGGTGTTGTCAGCGCTACCGATGGTGCCGCCGTCAATGGTGACCTGGGTATCGCCATACACATGTCCGTTGATGGATCCGCCATACACATTGCTCTTGATGTTGGCACCATTGTGGATGTTGACGTTGGTGCTGCCCGCGTAGGCGAGACGCACCACCTGATCGGCAGGATCAGTATTGCCGAACTCAGCATGAGGATTATTACCCGGGTTGCCAGCGATACCACGACCGCCGCCCACCACGTCGCCGTTGTTACGGCCATTGCTACCGATGGTGCCACCACTAACGGTGACATTGGTGATACCCGTATTGGAGTCGTATGAGATTCTCTGGAGTTGGTCGGTCAACGGCAAGCTGCTCGAAACAGTTCCATCATGATAGGTGAACGTACCCACCGAGGCCAAGGATCCGCCGCCGTATACACGGTTATAAATCGTGCCACCGCTGACGACAACCTTGGTGTTGCCGTACACACGGCCAGCAGTCATGCTGTACTTGCCTTGGTCAGAACCGCTTTCGATAAGGTCAGTACCCTTACCTCCACCGTACACGTTACCACGGAACACGTAGCGTCCTGCGCCGTAAACGTCCTCCCTAGTCTCGGAATCCTTGGCTGCGAGAGTAACAGAAACACCGGCATACTCACCCGCTCCGGCAGGGACGGTATATGAACCGGCATGCAGAGGCATACCACCTATGGTGCCGCCGCTGACGACGACACGGGTGTTGTTCTTCACGTGGCCGTTCTCACCGCCGCCAAATACCGAACCTGTCACCTGGGCAATGCCGCCTATGGTGACGAAAGTGCTGTCGTTAAAGGTCAGTCTGTCGTTACCTTCTCCGGTCAAGCCGCAGCCTGCGCCAAACACCCAGCCCACATTGCCACCGAGGTACTTGTAGACCGTGTCGATATACTGCTGTGTGGTTATATTATCCTCATAACCCGTCATTGCCGGTGTCAAATCGGCTGCAGTGGGTTGGGTAAGGTCTTCTTTCTTGGGACCGATGAGGCCGCCCGTGACGCTGACCGTACACTTGCCGCCGTTGGTGAAGGTGATTTCGTTAGTGGTGGCATTTCTTGTAAAGGTACCCACATGCGAGAGGCCGCCACCGCCATACACGGCATGACGCACCGTGCCACCACTGATGCTGACATTGGTGTTGCCGAACACGATACCCGTGGTATCGTTGTATTGGCCAAGATTGTCAGTAGCGGTACCACGACCACCGCCCAACACACTGCCGGTATAGATATGTCCGTAGGTAGCATGTTCCAACGAGTCGGTGACGAACTCCTTCAAGACATTCTTCTGACCCACTGTGCCACCCGTCATGTTGATGACCGTGCTCTTCAGCACATGGCCGTTGTCGCCGCCGCCAAACACGGAGCCGACGATATAGGCATTATCACTGAGATTAATATAGGTGCTGTCGACATTGGCAAATTCGTGGGCGTTGCCACTAAGTCTACCGCCAGCTAATCCCAAACCGCCACCATACACATTGCCGTTGGTGATGGTCATTTGATCTGCACCAATTTGTTCAGTACCGACTTGGCCACCACTGAGGTTGACATGGGTGCTCTTCGTCACGGAGCCTGACCTGCCGCCGCCATAAACGGAACCCATGGCCAAGCCATTGCTCATATCGATTGTCGTTTCACCGCTCACATGACCGGCGTCCTTGTTTTCGCCAAAGTAGTTACGGCCGCCACCGAAAACGTTGCCATCGTATCCCGATTTACCCGAGCTACCGATAACGGTGGTTTTGCCCGTGTCTTGACCGATGGTCACCTTAGTGTCACTCAAGATATGACCATCTTCGGCGCCACCATACACAGAGCTATAAACGACACCGCCAGTGATTTGCACATCCGTATTTTCCACGTTGGTAATGCCATTGAAAACAGGTCGCGGGTCTCCGGCGCCACCACCATAGATGTAGCCAATGAGGGGGCGTGCCGTGATTTGTTCATTGGTGAGAGGCACGCCAACGGTGCCGCCGCTCATCTTGACGGTGGCTTTGCCGCCCACGTCAGTGGACTCGTTGGCGCCATACACGTTGTTGAGGATGTGACCGCCGGTGATATTCACCTCGGTGTTGCCCCACACCTTGCCGGAAATGGGGTTCCAATGCGATTCGTAGTTACTCGGAGCATTACCTGTGACGTAGGGGAACCAGCCCGAGCCGCCGCCAAACACGTTACCGAACCACGACTTACCGTCGGAAGGAATGGTGTCCTGGCTCAAGAGCACCGGGTCGAAAGGCTTGTAAAGGGTAACTTCGTTGTCTGTTCCAACGTTATAGGTTTTACCAAAGTCCCAACTGGCCGTCCCATGCAAGGCATAGGCACTTGTGATGGCTATGGTATCGGGTCTGACAAACTGGCTGTCCACATACAGTGAATCCTTTACAGCACCATTTATTACGTAGTAGCCCGCGCCGATTTGTCCGCCGCTGATAGTCACCTTGGTATCACCTCTCACGTGGCCGCTTTCGCCACCGCCAAACACGGAGGCTTTCACCCAACCGTCGCTGATGGTCACCTCGGTATTGTTGACCGTGGCCATGAGGTCGAGAAGGCTTGTAGTGGGTTCTGAAGGACCATCTGCATGAATCTCGGGGTAATCGTCGGGATCTTCTGCCAAACCTTCGCCGCCACCATACACGTAGCCGAGGTCGTCGTTGTAATAGAGCCACGGGCTGCCAGATGACAAAGTTTGGGATCTCATGCGCGTTTTGTCTGCACCGATGATACCGCCGCTAATGTTGACCTTAGCCAAGCCTGTACCATCAGCAATCTGGATGTTGCTGACATTATACCCATCTTGGTCCCAAGTGTATTTGCCCACATTGGCCAACTCTCCGCCGCCCAACACCATGCCATACACATGCGGTCTTGAAACGAGATTGCTGCCGTTGATGGAATCTTTGATGATCACTTCGGTGTTCTTAGTCAAACCAAGGAGCAAAGACGAAGCAGCGGGATGCGGATCAGGCAGCTTTTCGAAGGTGCCCATGCCACCGCCATACACGTTGCCCATGCTATGAGTGGAGAAGACCTCGATGACCATAGGATCGTTAGGATTGCTGCCGGTCTTGGTGTTGTTGCCAATCGTGCCGCCCTTCACAATAACCTTGGTGTTGCCATGGGCGTTGCCGTCTTGCATGTTGCCGTCAACGTCCACACCGGTGAGGCCGAGGCGACCACCGCCATAGATGTTGCCGTAGATTTGTCCGTCGGTCATCTCCACGACGATGTTGCCACCCACGCGGCCTGCGGTGTAATTGGTATGGTTGTAGTTTCGGCCACCGCCGAAGATGTTGCCATCCCAGCTAGTCTTTCCGTTCGTACCGATGAGCGGCTTCTTGTTCTTGGTATTAGTGCCTTTCTCCACGAGGATTCTTGCGTCGCCGATCACGTGACCGTCGGCACTACCGCCGAAGATGGAGCCCCAGATTCGCGCACTGTCGCACACGATGACCGAGGAACTGTCCACATTGGCGAAGGCTTTGAAGGCGTTTTCGAGGTCACTATCCTTGCCTCGACCACCGCCATACACGTAGGCGTTCATGCCCGTGCCGTCCAAGGGACCGACTTCACCGCCGCTGATGGTAACGGTAGCCACGCCACTGGTCTTGTCGTTTAAGTTGCCGCTACCCACAGAGCCTAACATACCTCCTCCATACACACAGTTGTGTATCTTGGCCGTGCCAGAGACATTAACAAAGGTATTGCCCGTCACACAGCCCAAGTCCTTACTCCTGTCGTCACCCTGACCGCCGCCGTATACACGGCCGCCGTCTAAGGTGTAGGTGTCGATATCCAATTCTGGATTGTGACCGGGATTTCTCATCACGCCGACTTCGCCGCTGACGAGGTTGACATGGGTGGTGCCATTGACGTTGGCCATCTCGCCGCCACCATACACATCGCCATGGACATGAGCCACACCCGTGGTGGGATCGAAGTCGCCGTAATTGATGGCTGCCATCGTGGCGTTGCCAGCGTCGTAGCCTATATTGACCACTGGGTTGGCATAAACGGTGGCCGTGTCACCCAAGGCACCGCCATAGACGTTGCCCAACACATCTGCATGAATCACATTCACTTCAGGCGAAGTGATGACCTGATTGTTCTTCAGGAGAGGTTTGTAAGTCGTATAACGCCCTGCGCCATACACATTCGTCAATCTAAGGCCACAATTATCCACGGTATCGATTACATTGACCGTGATCTTACCGTCGATTTGGCTCCACACATCGCTGCCGCCGAAAGCGTTTTCGATGGTGCCGCCATAGATATTGAGCGTGATGTTGCCACCATGACCGACAGACGAAGCAGGCAAGTGGTTTGCCTCTGCAAATGCCGCCGTGATTTCGCGGATGTCGGCAGATCTGGCCTCGTTCTCAAGCGTATTGGGATTGTCGGCTTGGCCTTTCGAGCCAGCGAAGAAGTTGGTGTAAGTACCGCCCATGACGTTGACGGTGAGGTCACCGTAGATGTCACCCAATCTTGAGCCACCATAGAAATTGGCATAGGCACCTTCACCGCAGTTAAGCGTGGTGGTCACGTCGGCGATGACATCGGCAGAGTTGTTGCCGCCAAAACCATCACCCACAAGCACAGGGCAGTTACCTTCTTCGTTGACGACCAAGTTAATCTCATCGATCTGTCCATTGTTGTTGCTGCCGCCAAAGAGTTCATGAATCAAACCGCCGTTGATAGTCGTGGTGGCGGTGCCGTGAACGTCAGCAGCACGAACCGTGCCATTACCGCCGCCAAACACTTGGTTAATACGGCCGCCGTCGATGATAACAAAGCTGTTGACGGAGGTATTGGTCGTAGAGGGGCCAATGGCTGCGGCATTACAACCGCCGTAGACTTCGTAGATGGTATTCTCTTTACAATAGTGCACGTGTACCGTGTCGTTTCTACCTGCCACCGGCGTATAGTCCGCTAAATTGCTGCCGCCGTACACGGCTGGGATGGCGAAGTTCTCCAATCCATCCGGCAGACTCCCCAAATCATCCGGAGATTCGGGTTCAACACAAGGATCTCCGTCAGGATACTCATCAGCAGTGGTATGATGCGTCTTGTACACATGAACGACAGCATTACCATAAGGCGTGCCGCTGTGGTTGTTGGCTCCAAAGACCATGCCGTCGATGATGGCATCACCGACAGGGTTGTCGGTGCGAGAAGGTGCACCAATGTTGACACGGGTATTGCCATTCAGCACACTGCTGTCGTCGCCCACGTATGCGAAGTTGCCACCGCCATACACGTCGGCCACGGTTCCACCCATCACATTCACCAAGGTATTGCCATACACACGACCGGCTATCATTTTGGTTGTCGTACTGACTCCGTTCACGGTCAACGTCACGTCGTCTTCTTCCGGGTCATCGCTGCCATAGCCGGCGCCATACACGCCACCGAAATAAACAGGTGCTGCTTCAGTCCCCATATTAGTGCCTATGGTGCCGCCGTTGATGTTGACGTACGTATTGCCGTCCATTGTACCTTGCTCAGGACCGCCAAACACGTCACCCATGATGGTACCACCATTAATGTTGATAGTGGACGTAAGAGAACGGCCCATGTAAGGCCAATTGTTCTCCCAGGCAGGATCCTCATATTCAACATCGCCCTGACAGCCGCCGAAGACGTTGCCGGTGCAGGTATGAATCAGCTTATGGTCCGTATCGTATATGGTCCATTCGCTTGGTTCCAACTCCCCATAGTCGAGTTCCAGATAAGTGCCGATGGTAGGATTGTCGTCAATGGTAATCGTCGACGCACCTGTGCCAGCGATGAATCCACTATTGGTCCACCAGCCGAGGCTGGCCATCTCGCCGCCACCGAATACAGCACCGTAGATACGTGTGTCGCCACTGATGTTGATGGTGGAATTGGTGACACGACCAGCCAGAATATCTTGATAATCCTTGGTATCGCCCTTGCCTGAGCCAAAGATGTCGCCCACGCTCTCGTCGCTACCTGTCAACAAATCATAGCCATCTTCATTGCCAATCACACCGCCACTGACGTTGATGGTCACGTTGCCATGTTTGGTGGGATCCCAGTTAATGGTCTGGAACTCACCGTCTTCGTTGACACCCGAAAGGGCCAAACGTCCGCCACCGAAGATGGAGCCTTGGATGGTGCCGCCGTCCATGGTGATGTCGATGTTACCGGCCACACGACCATTAGAGTGGTTGGAGTTGACGAAGTTACGTCCGCCGCCGAAAATGTTACCGTCCCAAGTGGAGAGGCCGTCCTCGCCGATTTCAGCACCAGTGTGGACTGTAACAGAGGTGCTTCCCAGCGTGTGGCTATCGTTGCCGCCGCCGAAGACCGAGCCATGTATCGTGCCACCACTGACGGTAACAAAGGTGCTGTCGACATTAGCAAAGGCCTTGCGCAATTCGTCGGGATCAGAAGCGAAGCCATTGCCGCCGCCAAACACGTAGGCGTTCAAGCCTGTGTTGTCCAAGGGACCGATTTCGCCGCCGCTCACATTGACCGTGCAAATGCCATTACTCGCATGAAGGTTAGATTCACCAATTTTAGTACCCACGTTGGCCTTATCGCCACCGCCAAAGACGTTGCCACGGATAGTGCCGCCGGTAATGTTCACTTCAGCATTGCCGTAGACGCAGCCTGTCAGGCGGTTAATGGAGTCAACCACATTTGTCAAATGTTCGCCGGTCAATCCCTGCAAGTTGAAGTAACGGCTGTAGGCATCCGCACCATAACTGCCGCCGTAGACATTGCCGTGGCTGTATTTCCATTTGTGATGGAAAGAGGTCACCTCGCCTTGTGCATTATACGTCAGGCTGTCGTAGAAGATGTTCTGCGTTCCGATGGTACCGCCAGCAATGGTTACCTTGGTATCGCCCCATACGACACCCTGGTCAGAGCCACCGAAGACAGAACTCCTGATCTCAGGAGAGCCTTCGATACGAACTTCAGCCGAGCCACAGTGACCCTGCTCAAAGCCTTCGGGGTGTCCACTCCATGTTCCTTCCGTTTTCTGTTTCACGTCACCCTGGCCGCCACCATACACATTACCCGTACGGGTGTGGGCAATCATCTTCATGCCCTTGATGGTATCAAACTCGGTATATCTGGGTGCGTTGACGCCTGTTTTACTCAAATAATCATTATAATTGAACTCAAGTGCTGTTCCGATTATGGGAGAGCCTTTGATGTTGACATGCGTCTTGCTGGTGCCAACCGTATACCAGTTGGCGTATCCGTCCCAATGGCCTGCATTGGCCATCTGGCCGCCGCCGAAAACGTTACCATAAATGGTAGGACTGCCTGAAACGTTGGCGACAGAATTGGCCACACGGCCAAAGTCATCCTCAATGTGCTCAGTCGGGTCACCACGGCCGGAGCCAAAGACGTTACCCGCTTTTTCGTCACTCATTAACAAGAGACGGCCATTGTTGGCATCGTTGCCTACAAAGCCGCCACTGATATCCACCTTGGCCAAGCCGTGGGCTTGGGATTGGTACACACTGGTAGTGACTTCTTCTACAGTGGTGGTCGTCACAAAGGCTTCAAAATCGCCATTCACACCCACGCCGACGCGGGCGACAAAGCCGCCACCATAGAGGTTGCCCAAAACGGCGCCGTTCGTCATCTTGACATGGGCGTTGCCACCCACACGGCCAGCGGCCCAGTTGGAATTGGCTGCAACGACATTTCTATTACCCCAACCGCCGCCAAACACGTGGCCGTCGTAACCCGAGAAGCCCGTGGTGCCGATGACCGGGGTCTTCAATTGACTTCCTCCGTCATTCTTAACCAGTACGTTGGTGCTGTCAATCACGTGACCTACCTCTGCGCCACCGAAGACACTGCCATAAACAATGGCGTTGTTGCTGATGACCACCGAGTCGACGACCACATTACAGAGGGGATTAAAACTGCTGCGTGCGTCACCCTTACCAGCACCGAAGAGGTTGCTGTTAAAGGGTCGTCTTCTAATTTGCGCGTTCTTACGCGGCACACCCACGGTGCCACCGCTCATTTTGACGACAGCCTTACCCGTATTGGCAGTATAGCCACCGCCTTGAGCAAGGGTACCCAAATCACCGACCTCGCCACCGCCATAGACGTTACTGAGGATATGGCCGCCCTTGATTTCCACAGTGCTGTTGCCCCACACCCTACCCGACTCTGGGTTCCAGACAGCAGTGTCGGCACCTGTCGTCGTAGAAGTAGTGATGTAAGGATAATAACCCGAACCGCCGCCATACACACTACCGAACCAGCTGTGTCCGTTGGTGGGTTTGCTGTTTTGATAATTATTAGAAGCATCCTCCTTCAATGCCACTGGGTCGAAGAAGCGGTTGGTAGCTGGGTCATAGTCCCAGCTGACGCATTCTTTCAGTGTGTCACCATTAGCAATATCGGAATATGTAGGATGGCTGCTAAAATAGGTGACAGGGTTAAAGAACTTCTCTGGCGCGTATAGCGAGTCCTTGGCAAGAGCGGGATAATAGCCTGCGCCAATCTGTCCGCCTTCGACAGTGACCTTGGTGTCGCCGCGCACGTGACCCATGGCAGCGCCGCCATACACCGAACCTTTCACCCAAGCCGTACCACCAATATTCACTTCTGTGGTGCGGACGGTGGCCAACAAGTCAACCAGTCTATTGCCTTCCGTGTCGACTACTGGAGAGAGGGTGTTGTCATTGGGATTGATGTTTCTTCCCTCTCCTCCACCAAACACATGGCCGACGTCGTCGTTGTACTTGAGGTCATAGTTGCCATCGCCAGCTGCGATGTCAGGTCTCATCTTCATCAGGTTGGCACCGATGCTGCCTCCATTAACGGTGATTTTGGTTTTGCCGTCAGAGAGCAGCTGGATGTTACTGACATAAGGAGCCGTTTCACCAGTTGTCCATTGGTACTTACCCACGTTGGCCACCTCGCCGCCGCCATACACGGAACCTAAGATTTTGGCCGTGCCCGAGATGATCACCTCGGTGTTTTTGGTCAACGAGAGCAACAAGGCCGATGCTGCGGGGTGACCAGCAATGCCATTCATGTCGCCCTTGCCGCCGCCATACACATCGCCCATCGAGTATTGGGTAAAGTCCACAACTCTGGAGGCATTACCCACTGTGCCACCCTTCACCTCCACCTTGACATTGCCATGGTCGTCGCCGGACTGCATCGCGCCGTCCTTGTCAATGCCCGTCAGGGCGAGACGACCGCCGCCGAAGATGGAGCCTTGGAGTGTGCCGCCATTCATTACCACATGAATGTTACCACCTACGCGACCGGCGGTATAGTTGCGCTTGAGGAAGTTACGTCCGCCGCCGAAGATGTTACCGTCAGCCGAAGTGATGCCATCGGTGCCAATCAAGCCGCTATTAAGAGTGACGGACGTGGTATCCAACACGTGACCATCAGCGCCGCCGCCAAAGAGCGAGCCATAAACACGCCCCGTAGGCCCAAGGCTAACGATGACCTCCGTACTATTGACGTTACAATAATCCTTATAAAATTCATCGTAGGCAGGCGTCGACGGATTGTCGAGGTCGTTGCCCACGCCTTGACCGCCGCCATACACATAGCCGTTCAGTAAAGTGCCGTCGAGAGGACCTACAACGGCCGAGCCACTGACAGTGACTTTGCAATGTCCGTTCTTCAACGCTCCATTTTTCACAAAGCCCACGCTGGCGATGTCGCCGCCGCCAAACACGTTCTCATACACCTGGCCACCACTCATGTTGACCTCGGTGTTGCCGTAGGTGCGGCCCGACCATTCGAAAGCGATGCCCGTGTTCCCAGAGACAGAGTCGTTGGCATGAGGCTGCGAGAGGTCAGTGCCGCCGTAGCCGCCACCGAACACACTACCGAAGTTATAGGTCGTGGTGCCGTCGGAGGCCGTCAAACCCTGGTGTCCGATAGTGCCTCTGCACACGTTAACCTGGGTGTTGCCAGCCACAGTGCCCTGCTCGGCGCCGCCGAATACACAGCTCATGATGGTGCCGCCGTGGATGTTGACGGTGGCATCGTGCGAGCGGCCCATGCTCACCCAGTGGGGAGAATCAGGATCCACATCGCCTTGGCAGCCACCGAAGACATTACCCGTGGCAGTATGCGCCAACTTAGACACATTATTGATTTCTTCGTAGATGGTCCATTGACCCACATGACCCGTGCCTGAGCTGGGCATGGTGAATTCATATTCCGTTCCGATGACGGGATTGTCGGTCCCTCCATGAGTACCGATGGTGACCGTAGCGGAACCCGTGTTTTCATAGAAAGCACCAGAGGCATCCCAATAGCCGAGGCTGGCCATCTCACCACCGCCGAAGACGGAGCCGAAGATACGCGGGTTACCCGTGACGGTAATTTCGGCATTGGTGACACGTCCGGCCAACACATCGTCATAATTATCGGTGTCGCCCTTGCCGCTGCCGAAGATGTCGCCGACGCTCTCGTCACTCTCCAACAAGTCATAGCCGTTGTCGATACCGATGACGGTGGAATACGTGGTGACACCTTCGCTGGTGGAAGAGGTACCGCTGACCTCGATTTCCACGTTGCCGTGGTCTTCATCAATGAAATCGCCATTCTCGTCGACACCCGTGACACCATGACGGCCACCGCCGAAGATACTACTATAAATGGTACCGCCGTCCATAAGGATGGAGACATTGCCCGCCACACGGCCCGCGGTGGAGTTGACAGCGCAGTTTCCCTTGCCACCGCCAAAGACGTTGCCATCCCATGAGGTAGTTCCGATGGAGCCGATATTTGCGCCAGCATGGATGGCCATTTCGACATCGCCCAGCACATGGCTGTCGGCACCGCCACCGAAGACGGAGCCATAAATCTTTCCGCCATTGACCGTGACATCGGTATGGTTGACATTACAATACAGTTTGTAGTCCTCGTGGGTATCGTTCTCTATGCCCTGACCGCCACCAAACACGTGTCCGGCATGGTCGGTAATGGTTTCGGAATTCCCTGGGACATACTCATCATACATGTCAGCGTTACCGACTTTGGTAGTGGTCGTCGTGCCGCTAATGATTACCTCGGCGGTGCCGGCGACTAAGGTACCATCGGATTTCACCATACCCACGGTAGCCATCTCGCCGCCGCCGTAGACACTCGTCAGCACCGTGCCCTTCAAGATTTCGACCTTGGTGTTGCCCATGACACGTCCTGCGAGGAAAGCTGGAACGGCCTGATCGTGAAGGGTCGACGTTGAGTCGTTCGTATGATGCGTGATATCGTTGCTGCCGTGGCCGCCGCCAAAGACCTTATGGACAGCGACATTCTCATTGTCAAGCTTGACACCGGCATACTCATGCACATGACCCAACTCAGGGCCGCCATACACATTGCCCTTGATGGTGACGACGTTGCTGCCCGTGATGTTCACTTGGGTATGTTTGGCGCAGGCCAAACGGGGCCAACGCGGGTTCTCTGTTGTGCCGTCAAGCAGTTCGACACGACCCTTGGAACCGCCAAATACGTTGCCACCGTATGAATGCTCGGTAGGATGCTCAATCTCTTCATAGTGGTTGCCGATGGTGCCACCTGTGATGTTCACGGTGATATAGCCGTGACCAGTGCCAGGTTGCAGATGGCCGTAGTTGGGATTATCAACAGGCACGAAATAAGTACCCACCGAAGCCAGACGACCACCGCCGTAGACGGAGCCAAGCATAAGACCACCCGTAATGTTGAGGTCGATGTTGCCGCCCACGGAACCCGCAGTCAAAGCACGGCCCGAGAAGCCTCGGCCTCCACCATAGATATTGCCTTCGTAATAGGTATAGCCCAAGGTGCCGATGGTGGTCGTCTTGCCTTCAGCTTGACCAATGTTGACCTCGATGTCGCCCAACACGTGACCTTCCTCTCCTCCGCCGTAGACGGAACCAAAGATGGTACCGCCAGTGATATTCACCTCGGCTTGAGCCACGTTAGTCCAAGTGTTGAAATAGGTGCGTTCGTCACCCATGCCCGCACCGAAAAGGTAGCAGGTCGTAGGGTGAGCTTGAATCTGCGTCAGCGTACGCGGCACGCCAAGGGTGCCTCCGCTCATGTTGACCAAGGCCTTACCCATGACATCGGTAAGCTCATTGCCGCCATAGACAGAAGTAAGGATGTGACCACCCTCGATGTCCACTCGGGTGTCGCCCCACACACGCCCTGCCGAGCGACGCCAGCATACTCTATTATGCTCTTCATCGTAGATGGGATAGTATCCACTTCCGCCGCCAAACACATTGCCGAAGAAGCTGTGTCCATCGGAGCCATACAAGGCACCACCTGCAAGATCCGTGTTTCCTGTCTCATGTTCGGTGTAGATGTCATACACATAGAAGTTTTGAGGCGTGCTGCCATCGCCGTAGGGCCAGGCATGACACTCGTGGAAAGGATTGTTTGCAGCAGTATATGAGTCATCAAAACTGCCGTCTCGTATGGCATCAATGGCATCCGTCCAGTCCTGCTCATCATATTCGTCATCCCAAGTATGTTCGCCATTGATAATACCTTTGTAGCCTGTACCGATTTGTCCGCCCTTAATTTTCACGTAGGTACCACCCAACACCAAGCCGTTCTCGCAGCCGCCATACACAGATGCCGTGACTACGCCGCCGCTGATTTCCAGATAGGTAGTGTCGACAACAGCCAGCAAATTGGCTTTGGGATTGGCAATGGAATCTCTCTCGCCGCAACCGCCGCAGAAAATCCAGCCACGGTCGTCGTCATCGGGGTCATGGCTCGCAATAGGCATCAACGAGCCGCTCACGCCCACCGTTCCGCCGCTCAGCAGCACTTTGGTCAAGCCGGTATTCTCCGCACAAACTTTAGGTTCACCCATGACGTGGGCTCCTGTTGCCGTTGCATAACGTTGCGTGAAGGTGCCCACCGAACCTAACTCGCCGCCGCCGTAGATACTGCGTTCCACGGTTCCGCCCTTCATATCAACCAGGGTGTTGCCTGACACCGCGCCTGATGTCTCATCGTCCACCAAGCCCATGCCGCCACCATAGACGGAGCCTTCTATAGTTCCGCCGTTGATAATGACTTGGGTATTGCCTTTGACGCTCTCCGATGGGTTCAAGACTTTTCCTTGCAAGCCTCCGCCATACACATTGCCGTTGACGACAACCTGCGCCGATGCCGTGCCGCCGAAGAGCAGCATGGCCGCCAAAAGAAACTTAAACTTATATATGCTGAATCTATTCATAATCAAAACCATATTATTCTGTTGGGACAATAATCACTTTCGGGCTACCGTTGACGTTGCCTTCGTTGCCTCCACCAAACACGCTACCCTTGATGGTGACGGGATAAGAATGGGTATCTCCGATGACCACTTTCGGGTTGGAGGTGACATTACCCTTGTTGCCACCGCCAAACACGTTGCCGTCGTAGTATACATCATCTTCATCCACTCCGTCTTCATCGAAATCAAAGTAGCCGCCGATGGTGCCTTTGATGATATTCACCTCGGGGGTCGAGACAGGATTTGAACTGGTAGGACTGTAGTTGATGTGGTTGACACTATTATCAAGAGGTGTATAATCTGTTTGGTTGCTGGAGCCGTAGACATTGCCGATAAAGAGGCCGCAGCTGTTTTCCTCGTCATGCACATTGATGGTAATCTTGCCTTCAACATTGCCGTTGACATCGCAGCCGCCATATAATTCGCCAATCGCACCACCATACACATTGATAGTGATATTGCCACCAGTGCCTACGAGTTCCGGATGGTTTTCCGGGAAGTGTTCCGCATCGTATTTTTTCACGCTAGCGGCATAATCCGACGCGCCTCTGCAGCCGCCGTAGAGGGCTCCAATGGTACCACCCGAGATGTTGATGGTGATATTGCCATAGACGGTACCCAAGCGGCATCCGCCATAAGCACCCAGATACTTCTTAGGATCGGAGCAAGTGAGGTTGAGTTCCATATCGCCAATCTGGTCGGCCATATTGCCGCCATTGAACAGGTAATCGACAACCACTTCACCGCACGGTCCGCCTGTTCCTTGAACTTGCTGGATGTTTTCACAGTTTCCCAATCGGTTGGAGCCGCCGAACCAGTAGCCGACATGGCCTCCATTGACTTCGCTATAGGTGCCGCCGTGGGAAACATTGGACGCCGCAACAATGCCATTGCCACCTCCGAAGATGTAGTTGAAACGGCCTCCGTCGACAACGGTATGCACGCCATCAGCATGGGCAGCATTGCTACCACCAAACACTTCTTCGATGGTATTAAGACAGCCATGTATCGTTACATAGGTCTTTTTCGCCCAACCGCTATTGGAATCGGGATGATAGTTGGACTGGTTGCCGCCTCCAAACACCTGATAGATGGCGTAAGTTCGGTCGTTGCCAGCATACGAAGCCAAATCCGTTTCGGTATGGTTCGTTTGATACACATCCACATAGACGTTTTCTTGAGGCGATCCGTTGAGGTTGTTGCTGCCGAAAACAGAACTACGGTCAAAAGAGGCTTTTCCCCTATAGGTTCCATTATCATCCTTACCGACATACACATGCACCACACCATAAACCTTGGCTGCTACGGCAGATAGCCCGCCGCCGTCTTGTCTGCCCAAGCCACCGCCATACACGTTGCCATGAATGGTTCCATTGTCGATCTGGATGGTAGTGGTATTGGACCCATTGGTATTGACATCGCCCAAGGCCGAGCCGCCGTACATGTCGCCGTAAAGGACAGGATAATCGACATGGATCTCTTCGTTAGAAACATTGTAAGAGACTTCTCCGTAGTTGATGGTGACATCGCCCGCCACAGAAGTGGACGAGCCGTAGCCGCCGCCATGGATGTTGGCATGAGTGGTGCTGTTGCCGACGGTGCCGCCCGTGAGCGTGATGGTGGCGTTGCCCGTGACCGTGCCACTGGTGTTGCAGCCGCCATAGAGGCCGACACTCTCTGCACCTGTTGCGATGCTTTGGCATATCTCACCATCGTACACATTTATTGTGGTGTTGCCATCGACGCCAGCTTCGTTGCCACCGCCAAACACATTGCCTGAGACAAAGGTATGGAAGTTGGACGGGGTAATCGTGGCGGGAAGGTCAGCGGGAAGCGACATGGCCGTAGCCTCGTAGCCGATGTTGACCCTCGTATTGGCCTCGACCGAAGCTCGGTTGCCGCCACCAAACACATTGCCTTTGACGCCAGCGTCCTGCTTGACATGCATCACATTGACGACAGGACTCGTTATCGAAGAGTTACTCGGGGTGTAGTTGGCCAAATTGCCGCCGCCGTACACATTGACAAGGTCAAGTTCGCAGTCCTCCAACTCATAGTCAATCACATTGACTTTGATGGTGCCCGTGATGTTGCCGTTGTAGTTGCTGCCGCCATAAGCGTTTTGGATGGAACCGCCCTCCAAGTTGAGGGTGACATTACCCGTGATGTTGGCCGCATCGCCACTCAGCACACCCATTGAGCCGCCAAAGACATTGGTAATAGTACCACCTCTGACATCAAAGGTGACATCGCCTGTGATGTTGGCCTTTTTGGAGCCGCCGTAGACCTCCTCAATCGCTCCAGTGCCGCATTTAATAACGGAATAGACGCCGCTTGAGGTGCTAATCTCAGCCATATTGCTGCCACCAAAGAACTCGCCGATTTTCTGGTCCATACAACCTGTATTGTCGCCATTGACCTCAGTATAAATCGGGCCTGAAATGACACCTTGTTCATTACTGCCGCCAAAGAGGTGGTTGATGTCACCACCCGAAACAACCAGATGGGTGCCGCCAGCACCAATGTCAGCCGCTACGTCTTCTCCATTGCCACCACCGAATACAAAGTCGAAACGACCACCCTCGATGACGTCTGTCACGCCCAAGGCCGCAGCGGCGTTACCGCCGGAGAATACCCTACGAATGGTGTTAGAACAACCATGGACATATACCATAGCCTTGTTTCCTGAACCGGAAGGATTATAATTGGCCTGGTTGCCACCGCCAAACACTTGGTCGATAGCGTAGGTCAACGAAGAAGGTGTAGTTCCAATATAGAAAGCCGAATCAGTGGCGGTATGTGCCGTCTTCCACACATGCACCTCTACATCGTCTTTAGGCGAGCCGTTGGTGTTGTTGCAGCCAAAGACGTTGGCATCACGGAGGTCGATGAGGCAGTTGTAATGGTCGGATGCCGGGTCATCGTAGCCGATGTTGACATACACTTTGCCCATCACCCATCCCTTAGTGTCGTCACTGGCATCACCGAGGCCGCCACCAAAGACATTACCATGCAACCTGCCATTGTAGTAATTGACAGTGGTAGAATTACTTCCGTTCGTGTTTACGCTGCCCAAGGCAGAGCCGCCATAGACGTTACCATAGATAAGCGGAGTGGCGCTTACCGATTCAGGAGTGATGGTACCCACGTTGACAATGACATTGTCCGTGGTGCTGGTGAGTTCACCATAACCACCACCGAAGGCGTTGCCTTCATGTACCACATCCAAATTATCCACATAACCCAAATTTCCGCCCAAAATATCGGCACCCGAATTGGCGCAGATGGGCGCATTGGTGATGCCTGTGGCCACCAACACTGGGGAACCGGAGGTGGGGATGGTATAGACATTACCATTATCATAGGTGTAATAGCCGTTACCGCCGCCATACACCCTGCCGACAGTGCCGTCCACCACAACCACGCGCGAATCACCGCTCACGGTGCCGCTGATGTCGCTGCCGCCGAAGAGCGGCACTTCGCTGAAATCGCCACCCTCGACGAGGACCAAACTGTTGTTGGTCACGCCGTTCATGCGGCAACCGCCGTAAACGGCATATTTCACCTTGGCGGTGACATTGACGGTACTACTTGTTGCCGATGCCTTATATGTTTTGCGCAGGCGCACGTAACTGCCGATGTTTTCGTAACCTTCAACAATCTTGAGATTGTCGTCCGCAGCGGTCATCATGCCTCGGTTACAGCCGCCGTAGACCGTCCCGACCTGACCATGTATTAGACGAATGTCGGGGACCACGGCCAAGTTACCTTTGTTGTTGCCGCCGAAGATGGTATCCACGTTGTTGAAGTCTTCAGGCACGTTAGGTTCATTGACATTAAGGAACACGGTCACACCATGACGCACGGTGACACCGTTACCGCCGCCATAGACGGTGCGAATCTTTCCGCCATTGACGCCGCCATTGATGTGGATATCCACGAAGGTGTATCTCTGGATAGGCTCGTAGTTAGCGTAGCAATACTGAACATCATTGGGGTCGTAGTCGCCATTGCCGCCGCCATAGACGGTACCGATTTTGGCATTGCCTTTCACGCCCACGTAGGTCTTCACGCCCAAATCCGTCAGCAAAGTCTCGCCATCGGAGGCTACCGTATGATTCTGAGGCAGGACACGGTTGGTTTTTTCAGCCACCTGTCCCGAGCAGTCGTTGCCGCCATAGAGACCGAGCTTGATGGTGCCGTTTGTCACCCTCACCTCATTGCTGCCAAAGATGGAAGCCATATTGCCACCACCGTACACATTGCCTTTCACCAAGCCGTCTTCCATACGCACCGAAGCCAGGCCCACGAGTTCAGGGAAATTCCTCACATAGCCATGTCCATCATCATAGTTACCCGTATTGTCATCGAAACCGACACAAGCCAAGTTGCCGCCAGCATATACGTTGCGCCTGATAGTGGCACCTGTGCTGACCACGGCATGGGTCTCGTTGTGAGTGGGAACGGTCAAGCCAATGTATTGCCGTCCAAGCGGGTCGTTGCCGACAAAATCTCCATCAGAATAATGGATACCGTCCTGACTGCAATGGTAATAACCATTACCGCCGGCGAAGAGGTCTTTGTAGACAGTGACTTGATCGTTGGTATTAGCCTTGGCCGTAACGTAGGTAGCGCCATAGACGTCTTGATACAATGCGCCAGGGCTTGAGCTACGGGTGCTGCCCACGTCGCCACTGATGTTACAGCCGCCATAGACATAACCCACATGGCCTTTTTGCAGTTCTACCCAGGTGCTATACAGCACATTGCTCATCTGACATCCTCCATAGAGGTAGTCCACCAATATCTTGTCGCTGTTCAACACCACATGGGTGCTATAAGTGAAGCTAAAATTATCAAACTCTACACCATCTATGAAAGTGATGGAGCCACCGCTCTGCTGTGCTACCATATCGCCTGCGTTGCCGCCGCCATAGACGATGCCAACGCTACCCGAGGTGAGGACAATGTTTGGCACTATTTCCATCGAGGCCTTGTTGTTGCCGCCAAAGAGCGTACGCACATTGTAGATGCCCGAATAGCCGTCCCATGCGTAGTTGACCGTGTCGATAGTGGTCGCTCCGATGCTTCCCGAAGTATAGTTTGCAGGGACGAAAGCATTGGTGTAGGTATTACCAAAGATAAGATGTTGTCCTGAGGCATCGGGAGCGCCTGTAGCATCCACCGCACCAGCATCAGCGCCGAGGGAACAATTGACTTCCAGTCGGGCCGCAGCCACGTCGGCCGAGTTGCCGCCGGCGAAGATGGAATCCAGCTGACCACCGTAGATGTAAACATCAGTGGCAGAGCCATCCACCTTATTGCCACCGCCAAAGAGGTAGCGAATGCCGAAGGTGCGGCCATAGCCCGTCGTAGCCGTGTTGTCAATACGCGACGCAAGATTGATGTTGGTTTTGTGAACCTCAATATGCTGCTTGGCAGCGCCAAGGGTGCCGCCGAAGTTGTTGCCGCCAAACACGGCGAAGATGGTGCCGCCCTTGATGTCGATAAAGGAACCGTTTTCATTGGCAACGTTATGGGTCAGGAAGGCGTTTTTGGCGCCGCCGAAGATGGAGTCGGCCTTGACGTAGTTGTCCGTCACCGTGATGGAGGTCTTTTTGATGGTGGGGAAACTCAACGTTTTGGGGGCTTCGCCATTGTTAGTCCACACCTCCTCGCCTACCGTGTGCTCCGGGGTCATCTCCCTCACACTCGCACCGACGGCCACGCTCTGTGAAGTGTATTCACTTGTGGCCGGCACAAACGAAGTGCCGTTGTAGGCATAGTATCCGTTGCCGCCGCCGTAAACCGAACCGAACTTAAGCGGGGTGCTGACGGTGGCCGTGGTGGTGCCGTAAGAAGCATAAGCGCCTCCAGTGTTGACACCCATTACGATTGTGGAGCCGTTGTTGCCTTGCACCGCGCCGGCGATGTCGTTGCCACCATACACGGCACCGATGCTGTCGAAGTTGATGAGCACCACCTCGGTATTGCCGCCCACATTGGCCATGCGGCCGCCGCCAAAGATGGCACCGTAGACAATCATCCCCGCAGGCTCGGCATTCGTTGTAAAGTCATCCTCCTCAGGTTCCTCAGTTTCGCAGGATGTAGCCTTGACCTTGTACACATAATTGGTCCCATAGGCCAATCCCCTGATGGTGTATGAAGTGACATTGCCCACCTCGGCAGCGTTCCATACTGTGACGGCAGCATTGTCTTCCTTCCATGACACAGTGTAACTCTCGGCGCTAGGATACCAGGACACAGTGACGCCCACATCGGTAACCACCGGATCTGCGGCTATTCTAGGATTGCGGCAAGGAGTCTTGACTGTGACTTCTGCGGTATCCCTTTGTTTGGAGCCGTCGCTATAAGTGACGGTCAAAACGAGATAGGCCAGTTTGTCGCCTTCATCGTTCAAAGTGCTGTATGTGAGCGTCGGCGAGGCGGAACTCGGGTCGCTAATGGTAAGATAGGCCGCGCCATCGCCAAATTTGGTCCAATGGTAAGTCGGCGACGGGGAATTGCCTACAGAACGGCTCTGTTGTTGAGGCGTTCCCGACAGATGGTCTGCGTGATCATAGTAGTTGTGCGTAACATAGATGGGGGCATTGTATAAGCCCTCGTTGATAACATATTCAGTATAGACAGGTGTAAATGAATAGCTATACGGGAAATCAATCACCGCAGCAAGCGGCTGTGGCGTGCCACCATACACCATCTCAATATCCGACAAGGCTCGCAATCCAGTTCCAGTGGCAGCTGTCGTGTCTTGGGGATGCTCGGTAATCGTCACGGCATGGTATCTTGCGCCGTTGGGCACGTCAGCCAATCCGTAGTGTTCTTCTGACAGCTTCCATGAATCCGATTCAGAGTCGTACGACACCCAATAAACCTCCCAGCACTCACCTACTGTATGTTCATCATCCATCCATTCCCATTCATGCTGGCAGGTCACATCATTAACACCAAAATACTGGACACCACGGCCCAAGCCGCTATCCCATCTATAGAAGTAGTAAGGAAATTCAGGTGTACCGAGGTCGGAACCTGTCGGAATCGTATTGGACAGTTCCAGTCGGCCACCTGCTTGAAATTCAGGGGAGACAAGGAATCTTGGAGTGTTATTGTTATCATAGAAATAATAGTTCTTATTAGTACCTCCCGGGCTGAAAGAGTTATCAGAAATCCAAAGGCAGGAAGGACTGAACGCGATGGTGTCCTGCAACTCCCAGTTGTTTCCTCCCGTGTTCACGTGAGCCAGATAATGCGTGCCCTCACCTTTCTTCTTGATAACATACTGTCCGCCCGTGGTCTGCGCCCATGCGCTTCCCACCATAAAAAAGAGCAAAAGGCAACCCAAGGCAAAACGCCTTGTTGCATTCGCTACACCTTTATTATATATATTGTTTCTGTTCATATTCGAATAACTACTCCTAGATTAAAATGTATTCATTGCACCACTCCATTCACAATCACCTTCGTGTTTCCATCAACTTCACCCATGTTGCCGCCGCCGTAGACGTTGCCGAACACCTTTGCACGGTTGCGAAGGTAAATCGCGGTATTACCTTGTTGCACCTTGGCCGCGTCGCCTCCACCATACACACTGCCGCCGATGATGACTCGGGTGTTATTGCTCAAGCCATTCTCATCACTTATGAAGTCGACATAAGCCGAAGGAAGACTCCCATTCATGTCAGCATCATAACCGATGTTCACCAAGGGGCTGGTCTCTTTTACTATAGTTTCATCCTCTCCTGTTGCACCTTCCACGCCCTTCGAACCGCCATACACATTGCCACTGATGCCGTACTTGGCATGAACGACGTTGACTACCGGGGAAATGCGTTCAGAGCCGCTGGCGGGAGTGAAGGTGGGGATATAATCCGCCATATTGCTGCCGCCGTAGATGTTGGTGACATAGAGCGGGCAACTGCCCTCTTCGTCAAGCACGTTGACGGTGATGGTACCTGTGATGTTGCCCTTGACATTGCTGCCGCCAAAGGCATTCTCGATGGTGCCACCATACAGGTTGAGGGTGACGTTGCCTTGAATATCGGCGCCCGAAGTGGGGGTACCGCACGAGCCGCCATATACATTTATATAATGTCCGCCATACACGTTGAGCACGACATCGCCGCCCGAGATGTTGGCTTGGTTACAGCCGCCATATAAGTTGTTGATGGTCAAGTCACCCGTAGTGCTGCAATTGATGTTGGTCGTCAGATTGCCAGTGATGGGAGCCAAGTTACTGCCACTGAACAGCTCATTGATGGTCAGTTCGCCGCATGCGCCTTCGCTGTCGACATCGACGCTGATGTCACCACTGATGGTACCTCTTTCATTGCTGGCGCCATAGAACTGCCCGACATCTCCGCCATGGATTTCGAGGGACAGGTTACCATTGATGTTAGCGGCTGTCACCTCTCCGTTGCCGCCGCCAAATACTTGACCCAAACGCCCACCTTCGATGATGGTTTCCACATCGGTACGCAAGGTGACGGTGCCTTGGGCGTCGGCGGTTCCTACGTCAGCAGCGTTGCCGCCGCCAAACGACCTCCCAATGGTGTTTTCGCATCCATGGACATACACCAGACACTTCTTTAGAGCTGTCGCAGGGACATAGCCAGCCTCGTTGCCGCCGCCGAAGACGTTGGCGATGGCGAAATCGCTGCCGTCTACATCGTCATCGGTAGTATGCGCAGTTTTCCAGATATGTACAGTCACATCATCTTGAGGCGATCCATTGGCGTTGTTGCCGCCAAACACCGAAGCGCCGCTGAGGGTGGCATTGCCATTGTCCAGACTTGTGCCAATGTTGACCGTCACCTCACCGTTCACCTTGGCCGCATGGTCGCCATCACCCAAGCCACCGCCGTAGACGGCGCCCTTGACGGTGCCATTCAACATGAAGACGATGTGCGAGGTAGTTCCCAATGTACCCACATCAGCGAGGGCACCGCCGCCATAGACGTCGTTTTCCACCGAGGCTCCCCCTTGATTGACGGTCACGGTGGTGGAGCCGTCCACCTCGGCCAGGTTGCCGCCGCCGTATACGCTGCCGTCCACCTTTACTTGTGCTGTGGCGACACAGCCAACGAGCAGCAGTGCGGCAAGAGAAATATATCGTTTCATATGTTTGTTCATCGTATATAATGCTTTTTTGTTGTCTTCTTAATCGCCAGAGTTTGCTTCAATAATCTTGACCTCGGTGTCGCCCTCCACCTTGCCTCGGTCGCCGCCGCCATAGACATTGCCCTCGACATGGGTCTTGCCTTGAAGCGTGACGGTGACTTTGCCGTTGTTGGTGCAAACGACTTTACTCTCGGCGCCGCCGCCGAAAACATCACCCTCAACATGGGTCTTGCCTTTTAGCGTAAGTTCGACGTTGCCCGTGACCGTGCCAAGGGTTCCGAGATCTTCTGTCGTGAAAAGCTTTTTGGTTGAGGTATTGATTGCTGTCGAAGTATTGTTGACGACATCCCTATGCTCCCATGTATAGGTTTGCGTATTGGGATATTTATGCTTCAAGAACGTGCCAGCCTGCTCAAGATAATAAGGCTCGGTAGCAAAGCCGCCGAGATCCATCACTTCAACAGGGGGCAATGTAGCGGAATAACCAGCGCCAAAGACATTACCCTTCACCATACAGCTATCAAGGACCGAAGTGACAGAGACATCCACCTTGCCGAGGCTACCTCCTCCATAGAAATTGTCAGTTACGGTACATCCCTTCAACTCCGAAGTGACTTCTTGCGTGGTGGCCAACGAGAAGCCCACATATTCAATCCACAGACGCGCCACATTGTCGACATTGCCCGAATAGGGAATGAACTGGTAGTTGATTTGGGTTTCCACACCGCCGTATTCGGCATTATAAACCTGATGATATCCTACATCACCATTAACCCAATTATTCCAATTGATGTTGATTACATTGTTTTGGTTGGAAGGTGCACGACGGCTATAGGAGTTGCCGCCGTAACCTGCTCCAAAGTAGGTCTTGAACTTGCAGTTGGTAGCTTCGGTGGTGACGGTCCTGCCGCTTTGCATGTCGCCAAACTTGGGGCCTCCGCAGAAAATACTATCTACATGGCTGTTGGTGATGGTCGTGCTAATGTTGCCAAACACTGGTTTGCTTGCATTGATGCCGCCGCCATAGAACTCGTTGATGTCGGCATTGTCGATGAGCCAAGTAATATTACCCTTGCCTGTAGTGGTACCAATACCTTCCATGCCGGCACCCGCCATCACGCCGAAGCGACCGCCGTTGATGTAGCACTCGGCATTATCATCATATATGGTGGCTTGAGGCTGATAGAGTCCCGTAAGGTAGAACTCCTTGAAGTCGCCGCCAGTGACCGAAATAGGCGGATGGGGTGTTTTTTTCCCTGTGTTATCTTGGTGGCTGCCACGATGGAATTCCTTGAACCACACATTGCCACCTACGTGGAAATACTCCACCAAGTCACCAGCATCCTGTTGTTGGGTGACCCATTGCTCGACAACGCCGCCTTGCAAAATGATAGGCTTTTTCACACGGTCTGCAGGGCTGTACTCAAACTGCGTACAACGGAACAACCCTGTATTCGTCACCTCAAACCAGCCCAAAGGCTGCATAATACCGAAATTGTATGTTCCTGTGCCGCCATGGGTCTTCTGCGCCATACCTAAACCTGTCAAATTCAGAAAATCGTAACGGACGGGATGGAACTTGCAACGTCCATTGAATCGCATAATGAGGTTGGCATCTGGCTCATTGTCGAAATCGAGATCGATTGATGTAACTGTATACTTGTGAGAAGCACTACCGACAGAACCATTAAAGGTCAAAGGGGTATGGTGATAATTACCCACAAGTACAATGGCGTTGTCGTAGACAGTACCACTTGAAGGATTCAATGCTGAAGTGGCATTCCCAAGGGTAGTATAGACCTTCTGATCATCGCCGTTGATATTGTAGAATTGCCCATTAGTATAGTGCTGCCCTCCTCCGATAGAAGTGACATCGGAAGCTATACGCATTGCATCATCATAAGTATGACTAGCATAGGTCCATGAATCATTTTTATACACCACATCAAGGTATCCATCGGACAGATAGACGCATTGGGCCCAATAAGGCTCGATGGTGATGGCCGTCACGCCCTCGGGGACGTCCCAGTAGGCGCCTTGGTTAAAGATACGGCCGCTGACACTATATAGGTCTTTACCGGTGCAGCTACGGTCGGCGAAGTTATAATCGGGCGCATCAGCCGGAACATCTGGATTTGAAGGAGTGGAATAGGTGCCCGTCCCACTAGGATTGATAGTGACAATCTTCCAACCTGTCACCACGCGGTTGCCAGTGTAGTTCCCGGTGCAGTAATCGTTGTAATACGGCAGCTGCACATTGGCGTAATTGAAATTGAAAAGTGCAGGATCCTTGTCATTGACGGTAAGATTGAAGGTGGCAGCCTGTCCAGGTTTGAGTCCGGCGCCACTTGGCGCATTAGCTTGGCTACTCATCTGTATGGTGACAGCAAGTGTGCCCAGCTTTCTGCCCTCATTGCGGTATTCGTTGTTGGCATCAATCATTACAATACTTGGTGTATAGTTCACCACCGAAGGATATTTGCCAGGTGTTTTGAGAATGGGGTAAGGCGTGGAGGTGCCAATCTGAGCAGGGTCCATCACCCACTTCATGATTTCGTCCTTGTCGGCAATATCGCCCGTGACCCACCAAGCCGCCAAAGCACGGTTGCTGTTGAGCAGATGACGGAAGAACTCGAAGCGTTGCAAAAAGCGCGTCTCGGCAGACAAGGCACAGTTGTATACATCAATGTGCTGCCCCTGCACGTATGAGGCTTCGGCACGGAAGTAGTTGTAATTGTTGACGCCGTCGTAGTCGCCGTCGTTGGTGATAAGCGTGCCATTGTATATGGGTGCTTTCGAGCTGCCACCCGTGATGTCACCATAGAACATGCAGTTCATCACCATGGTCTTGAGGTTGTTGGCAGTGGTGGCCACAGTGTTTTCACCCACAATGCCGCCCACCAGATTGCCTCCCGTGATATTGGCATAGCTGAAGCAGTTGATGACACGGGATTCACCATCGAGCAAGCCAACGATGCCACCCACAGAGCCACTGCCGCTGATGGTGCTGCTGCAAGAGGATGAGGTTATGGTAGTATAGCCGTTTTCATCGGTAGTGACAGGGCTGCCTGTGGCCAGCACGCCGCAGTTGTATATACGGCTTGCTCCCGTGGCCTCATTACAGATGGCACCCACATTGGTACCGCTGCTGATATTCACATTGTCAAGAAACACGTTTTTGATGGTGGCTCCGTTGGAATTAGCCACCAAAGCATGCGTCAAGCCCGACAGCACCACCATGTTTCCGTCGATGCCACCTTGGAAAGGATTACCTTGCGTACCGATAGAAGCCGTTGAAACGAAATCGCTCGCAAGGATATAGTGGGCCTCCATATTGGTGATTTCACTCGAATTGTGAACCACTACCGTTGGGTAGTAAATCGCCTCATTGGATTTGTAATAGCCTGGCTTTGTGGCAATGGCTCTGATAACCGCAGCACTTCCCAGAGGGAAAGAGCCATTGTAAGAAGTTGAGGATGAGGTGGCAGGCGTATTATCAGTGGTGTAATGGATTGTCGCGCCAGCAGTGGCACAGGTTATGGTAACAGTACCTGAGCTGACCGTGATTTCAGGCCTTTCACAAACGGGAAGATTGTAGGTTCTCACTGCCGTGGCGTCAAAATCAGTAGCCTTTGCAATGGCTTTGATGACTTGCACAGTTTCCGTGAGAGTGAAAGTGACAGAAGAAGTGCCCGTACCCGTGTAAGTTGTTGTGGTGGGTGTGGTTTCATCAGTCGTATAATAGATATCAGCGCCATTCGCCGCAAGGATGGTGATGGTACCATCCCAATTGTTGATAATGGCGGGAGGGGCTGGTTCCAGATAAAATGGCGCATTTTGATCGCCTTGAGTATAAATACCAATAATACCAGTCGTGTACTCATAGCCAGTAGGGCCTCCTGTCTTATTTGGTCGGCCAACAAGGTAATTTACATTTCCGCCATTGACCACCAACCATTTATGATCAGAGGGTATACCTGGGTCTTGAGGTGAAATGACCAGATTTCCATTATAAGGAGTTATAGAGAACAGGCCTCTGGTTTCCAGTTCCTGATCGTCTTGAACGTTTGGATCGTCTGGCATTCCGAGATGGACACGCATTCTGTCAGCATTAGTGCTTGTCCTAATTTGGCCATTGGACAAAATATATCGTCCCGTTGAGGTTTGCTTGATATAGTAATATGCCGAATTGGGAGCGGGAGCCTTTTCAATAGTCCACACAGCCTTATCCAAATCGTAGCCACTTTGAGATTTGCATCTATATGTGGTAAGGAACGGTTTATCATTATTATCAGATGTAAAATCATCTACGGGTGCATAAAAGCACCAGCCTTCTGTAGGACAGAGGTAGTATTTGTTGTTAGCAGATGAATTCTGTCCAGCGCTACCAATGTAATAAACACCCGTGTAGTCGGTCTGTGCCACAGCATCCTTAGCCCCAAAAACGCACAGCAATAGCAGGGCCAGCGTTGCCAGCCTGCTGAATAAACGTATTTCTCTTTTCATTTTGTCACCCAAATTGCTTGTTAAGTCACTCATTATTAGTAAGTTTCCAAACTTTCACGGGCATTATTGCGCCGTTACTCAAAATAGCGTGCAAAAATAAGCAATTTTTCCCGAAAACGCACCAATTATATTATTATTAATTATTCACATATAGGGGGGGGGTAAAATATTGTTAATCAACTTGTTATAAATAACATAATTGATTGAAACGCAAGAGTTTGCGTTTCGATGGAAACAATAAATAACTAGGGTTAAATGCAGAGACACACCAACGCCGCCAAAACCATTAGCAGAGGGATGATTTTGCTGCGGATGTTCTCTTCCTTGAATCCAAAGATGCCGTAAACGAACGACACGATGAGGCGCACGCCATAGAGGATGAGCGGGATGAGCACCACCACGGCGGCCTCTTGCTTCAGGCCCGTGAGGTAGATGACATCGGCCACAGTGACAAAGACGGCCATCGCCACGATGCCCCAACGCCACTCGAAAGGCTGCTCCTTGCGCTTGGGGAACCAGATGAAGAAAAACAGCAAGGCCATCATCAGGAAGTCGTAGATGGTGTACCAGGCTTGTATGGTCGCGGGCGAGATGCTTTCCTTGCTCAACAGGAACTTGTCGTAGACGCCACTGAAAGCCACCAACACCGCCGATCCGAGCAGCATATAGACCCATTTGTTCGACTTGAAATTGATGCCTTCGAGCTTGCCCGACCGGTTCATGAAATAGAACGATATGATGGCCAACACCACACCCGTCCCCTGCAGCCAGGTCAGGCTCTCACGAAAAACAATAAACATCAGGATGACGGTGATGGCAGGCCGCAGCTGGTTGACGGGTCCCACCACGGTGATAGGCAGGTGCTTCATGGCGGAGTAGCTGAACATCCACGAGGCGAGGATGATGGCGGTCTTACCCATGATGAGCAGGTGTTGCCGCGCAGTCAAAGGCTCGATGAACAGCTGCTGCATGAAGTCGCCGGTGAAGATAAACGGCTTGAAATGCGACAACAGGATGAGAGGCAGAAACAGCACGCCGCTGATCATGGTGCTATAGAACAGCACAGGGATGATGGCGTTGTTGACAACGGTCTGTTTCTTGAAGATATCGTAGAAGCCCAAAAGGACGGCTGAAATCAGAGATAAGACTACCCACATAGTGTTTCTGGTTTTGGAGCCGCAAAAATAGGAAAATTTCTTTTATCGGACCAAATCGATGTAAACCGGCAGGTGGTCACTAAAGCCACCGAAGTAGCGCGGGCCGACATAGGTACGAAAAAGCTTTTTGCCGTGGTAGGTCTCGTCTTCCTCCAGCATGAAGTCGGCATGGAAAATGCGGGCGCTCCCCTCTTGATAATGCAGACCTTCCCCACCCTCCATCACGCCTGGGGTGACGATGATTTGGTCGAAGACCTGCCAGTCAGCTTGGTGTTTCAAGGTGCCTTCGATGCCCAGGCCATCGTTTTTGCCGAACAGGTTGATAAGGCAGCCTTCTTCCATCTCGGAAGGATGACGGGCGCGCAACACGTCGTAAACGCTGGGGTCGGTGGGACAGTCGTTGAGGTCGCCCATCATAATGACCTTGGGTTGATAGCCTTCGGGCGCGGCGGCACAAATGGAGTCGACCTTCGAGCGCAGAAGTGACGCCGAGCAGGCACGAGAGTTCACCGTTTCCAGCTCGCCGCTGTAACGGCTCGGCCAGTGGTTGACAAAGATGTGGATGGTGTCGGCAATGGTCGGCCCTTCGACAGGCTCAGGAACCTTAGCCCCTCTTGCAACAAACTTCGCATACAAGATATCCCTCGAATGGTACGATGTGTCTTCGGGATTGTAATACGGAAACACGCCACTCGACACCAGCTGGAAATGGTCGGTGGAATACACGATAGCCGGGTCGATGCCACGCTTATCTGGACCTTCATAATGCACATAACGGTAGTTGTGTTTCTTCAGCGGCGTCTGCTCGAAGATGGCGCGAAGCACGTACTCGTTCTCCACCTCGCACATGCCGAGGATGCCCAAGGGACGGTTCTCCGACATGGCCAGGATGGCCTTGTACATGTTGTTGCGCTTGCGGTAGAAGCGGCTCTTGGTCCAGTGCTGCATGCCGTCCTCGGTGAAGGCGTTGTAGGTCTTGGTGCTGTCCACGAAGGGGTCGAAAAAGTTCTCCGCATTCCAAAAGGCGATGCGGACCAGCTCTTCCTGTGCCGAAGCGACATTCGTCATCACAAGGCACACAAAACAGAGCAAAACCAATCTTTTCATGCGGCACAGATTTTGTTTTCAGCTGCAAATATAAGAATTGTTTTTTATTTTTGCGTCGTGAAATCGAAAATCGCCATAGCGATACTGTTGTTTCTGTTGCCCTTGTCATTCCTGCAAGCGCAAAATGCCCATTTCTGGGACGGCATAGAAGCCTTCGACGGCCCGACGGACGACAACCCCGTGTTGGCCTCACAACTCGACTTTTACTTCGACAAGATGGTGGTGCCCCTTCCCGACTCCATCACCTTGGAAATCAACCGATTGATTGACCGTACAAACGACAATACCGACCTCCGCGATTTCATCCTGTGGCACCTCTTGGAGAAATACCGCACCCCCGAATACATGGGGCAAGACCAAGTGTTCGTTTGGCTTTACGATGAATATTTCTCCCAACTGGAAATCAAGGACTTGCACGAGACCAACTTGGCCATGATCCAAGAGAAGGCTGAACGATTGAGACGGCTAGCATTATTCAACACAGCTCCCAACTTCAGCATCAACGATTCCATTGATTTACAATCCGTTGAAAGCGAATACACGGTCTTGTTCTTCTTCGACCACAACTGCGATGTCTGCCATCAGGAAATGCGGGATTTGGATTCGGTTTGCAAACAACATCCCGAAACCAAAGTGATTGCCATTGACATGAACACCTCCGATGAACGTGTGGGGATATTATACGACCTTTACGACATCGAAACCACGCCGCTGGTTTACGTCCTCGACAGGGACAAACGCATCATTGCCAAGAAAATACAGGCAAAACAAATACCATTAATCTTGTAGGGACGCACGGCGTGCGTCCGCAAAATGACGTGTTTACACACAATGCGGACACACGCGGTGTGTCCCTACAGGTCCAACGTCCGTTTCATTTCATCCAAACATTTTTCCGTCTCCTCAAACAACCTCCATTGCGCCCTCGTGCGCACCATGTTGTGTTCGGGATATTGGATTTTATAATACGTATCTCCGTTGAGGTAATCCGCGAAGAAACGCACTGCCTGCATATAGGGGAACAACGTCGCCGAATAGGGCAAGTTCTCCTTTTCGATCGGCAAAAGGAATGACTTTGTCCCTTCCAGATACCCCTTCGCAAAGGCCTTGAAGATCTCCATGTTGAAATGGATGTTGTCCAGATTGGGGTCGTCCTCCTTTCCCGTGTTGGCCGCAGAACGCAAAAAGTCGCCGAAGTCGGAGAAGACAAAACTCGGCATCACGGTATCCAAATCAATGATACAGAGCACGTTGCCATCCTTGTCAAAGAGCATGTTGTTGACCTTGGTGTCGCAGTGGCAGATGCGCTTCGGGAGCTTGCCATCGCGATACAATTGCTCGCCCAAACACATCCTTTCCGATGCCGCCTTCATCTTCTTCACATAGTCCTGAACCTCAGGGTTTTTCATGCGACCTGCTTTGTCGGCTACGATGGCCTCATCCAACTGCTTCAGGCGGAACTCGATGTTGTGGAAATCAAGGATGATCTCCCCTATCGGTGCCTCCAGATCCGTCAGCAGCGACTCGAAATCGCCGAAGGAACGACCCGCATAATAGGCATATTCCGGCGTGACGGCCTCGTAGGTGTAGCTGTCGGCGATGAAGTCCATCACACGCCAGTACTTGCCGTCTTCAACGACATAGGTCTTGCCCGTGTCGGCCTTCAGGAAATGCAATACACGCCTTTCGATGTTTTTGATGCCTTGCCGTTCATATTTCTGTCGGATGTGGTTCGTCACGGCTTCGATGTTGTTTTGCAGCATGTCGACATCAGTGAAGACAGCATTGTTGATGCGTTGCAGCACATACCTCGGCCGACCTTGCACCATAATCTTATAGGTGTCGTTGATGAGGCCGTTACCCAAAGGGGCGATGTCGTCTATGGTTTTCGGGTCGATGAAGTGACCAGCGATGGAGAAAAGTTCGTTCATAGAATAAAATTTTTGCGAAGGTAGTGTTTTTGAGCTTTAAATTCCTATTTTTGCCTTGAAAAATAATCTCCATTCCTATGAAAAACAGAATCTCACTACTATTCATCGGCCTCATATTGCTTGGCATAGCCACGGCCTGCAACGAAAAACAACCTGCTGAAGTCCGCAAGGGCAACTACCGCATTGTCAACAACACCATTGTCTTCGACGAGCCACAACGCATCGAGGGGCAGAAGAGCGTCCTGCAATTCGCCGTCGACCCCATCGAAAACGTCCGCATCGGCTTCATCGGCCTCGGCATGCGTGGTCCAGATGCCGTCGACCGCATGACCTACATCGACGGCGTGACCGTGGTGGCCTTGTGCGACATCGAGCCCGACCGTGTCGAGAAAGTACAGACCGACATCCTTGAAGCCAAAGGTCTGCCGCGTGCCGCTGCATACACGGGCCGTGAAGGCTGGCGCGATCTCGTTGAGCGCGACGACATCGACCTCGTCTACATCTGCACCAACTGGCAGACCCATGTGCCGATGGCCGTTTATGCCATGCAATGCGGCAAACATGTGGCCGTCGAAGTACCTGCCGCCACTTCCATCGAGGAATGCTGGCAACTCGTCGACGTGGCCGAACAGACACAACGCCACTGCATGATGCTGGAGAACTGCTGCTACGACTTCTTTGAGCTGACCGCACTCAACATGGCCCAGCAGAGCATGTTTGGAGAACTTATCCATGGCGAGGGGGCCTATATCCACAACCTGGAGCCTTACTGGCACGAATACTACGAAAACTGGCGCCTTGAGTTCAACCAAAGCCACACTGGCGATGTCTACCCCACCCACGGTCTCGGACCCCTCTGCCAGGCTTTCAACATCCACCGCGGCGACCGCATGAAGACCTTAGTCTCGATGGGCACGCCCTCCTACAACGGCAAGAAAGTGGCCAAGGAGATGATGGGCGTTGACGACTTCGCCAACGGCGACATGACCACCACGATGATACAGACCGAGAAGGGCAAGACCCTGCTCATCGAGCATGACGTCTACAATTATAGACCTTACAATCGTCTGTACCAACTCACCGGCACCGAGGGCTTCGCCAACAAATACCCCACACAAGGCTTCACCCTGCTTGACGAGAAACTGCCTGAAGGCTTCCTCGCCGAAGGCGAGCACCTCAACCCTCACGGCTTCGTGCCTGACGAAGTGCGCGACAAAATCTTGGAAAACTACCTCCACCCCATTGCCGTGGAGATTGAAGAGAAAGCCAAGGAAGTGGGCGGCCACGGCGGCATGGACTTCATCATGGACTACCGCCTCATCTACTGCCTGCACCACGGCCTGCCCCTCGACGAAGACGTCTACGACGCCGCCGAATGGTCATGCCTCGGAGAACTGACGGCAGCCTCTATCGCCAACGGCGGCATGCCGGTAGCCATGCCCGACTTCACACGCGGGGATTGGAATAAAGTCCAAGGCTATAAACACGCTAAATGATTCACTCTAGCATTGTTTAAAAAAATGTTTATTTTTGCAGTTGAAAACAATGTAGTAATCAGACATGGAGTCATACGAAAATAATGAAGAAAAGCCAGCTTCAATTTCATCAGAGCCCCAAGTTGCCTATGGTAATACTGATCAGGTAATTCCAGCGCAATATGTAAACTCAGGAAACATCCCTCAAGGATATATGTCTTTGGAGCAATTCGGAGAACTATTCCATCAAAAACTTGATGAATGCTATGCACATTTACCAAGTAGTAATTAGTTATGAAGTCTTGTCAGAGTTGGAGGCTATGGCTAAATATGTAGCCTCCCTTTATAGACCAGAAAGCGGCCACAACTATGTAAATAGAATCTTAGGCCAATTGGCTGCATTGTCATATATACCTGCAAAGTCCATGCATTAGCCAATTCTATTACGGCAAGGTTGTCACCATAGAATACGGACTTCAACGCCCTCGGGGTCGTTCTCAAACCTCAGGAGGAGCGTTTGGCTTTCCTCGTACCAGCTCGAATGGCTGGCAACGCTTACTTGTACCTGTTTGGGTGAATGAGGCAGCATGATACGCATCACATTTTCGGTGTTGGCAGGCGATTTGGAAACAAAGCAGAAACTATTGGATGTGACGACCTCGTCACACTGCCGTGAGGCTGCTGTCAACACTTGCGGACGGCTTTTATCCACCACTTGATCCAAATCATAAAGGAGAGCCTGCTCGCCTGGTTTCACCTTCTTTTCGGAAAGCACGGGCAACAAAGGATCAAACAAGTCAATAAAACGGCCTTTCAACACTAAAGATTTATTTGAAACGGGGCTCTCGTCCACAACAGAAGCAATCACATAAGGTCCCCGATGCAAAACAAATGAGTTCTTTCGCTCATAAGGGCCATAAGCAGTCTCCAAGGTCTGTAGCAACAGGCCATCTGCGCCTTCTGTCAGCACAAACTCTTGTGGATTATGACGCAACACAAAAACATGGCCCTTGCCAAAACGATAGTGGCCTTCTGCGACTTGCTGATTCATATTCATCAACGAAAAGAGGTGCTGCGAGGGTGTTGTAAAATCGTTGCCATTCGTATTCCACCATTCGGGCACGGTCTGGAAGGGGTCATCGTCCCGACCGCAATAAACAAGGCTTCCACCCTGCTCAACCCAGTCGGCGATATGCTGATGTGCCTCGGGGTCAAGGGGCTTCATATTGTGATAGGTCATCAGCAGCACGCGCTGGTCTCGCCAAGTCTCCTCGTACCCTACATTTTCCAGATGGATAATCCCCAAAGGAATGCCCTGCTTAATGAGTGGCATGGCCAAACCAAAGAAATTGGCCAAATACGAGTCTCCTTCACCCATGAAAGGCTGTTGGAACATGATAGAATTTGCCAAAAGCACGCTGATACCATGTGAGCCACTGACGCGGTTTTCCGACACAGGCATGTCGTTAAGCGCATTCACCATCACCTGCATCTGGGTGGAATAGTGTCTCGGAATAATCGTCTTCTTTTCACTATCTTCATTGACAAGATACGGCCTTTCATAAATGCGGTCGGGCCAAGGCATCACCTCGTAGTCCGCGATGTTGGGATAGAGCAATTGGGCAACAAAAGTCGCTTGGTAGTTTCGTCTGTAATCCTCCCAGTTGACTGCGCGATCCTCGATGGGGTCTGTCAGGAAGTACATCTTGCGTCCCGAGGGTCGAGCCATCGACTCCAAACAGCCGTATTCAAGGAACGCCATCTCGAAGACACGCTCTTTCAGCACGCCGTTGTAATGGTTGGCCATGCGAGAAGTGCCCGTCCACACCTGAGCGATATAGCCATCGCAGTTCTTCAGGGAATTCAACGAGCACTCGGGGGAAACGATGCCCCACTGAGCGTAATTGAGCAAAGAGTGCGTGGGCACAAAGCAACAGATCTCCCTACCCTGCTCCTTCCCATATTGCTTGGCGTAGCTAAAAACCTCGTCGAGCGCACGATAATAGAGGTAATACTTGAGTTTGTTGGCGAGATAGGTGTTCTCAGCCGACTCGTGCGGTGGCCGCCACGGGGAGCCATAGTAGTCATGCCATTCTCGTTTGAACGACTCGCTGTAACCACCCCACACCCAAAACTCCGGCTCTTCAAGGTAGATGGTGTTGATTTCCTCGTCGATGACGCGTTTGATGTGTCTTTCTTTGAAATAATCTAAGAAACCCCGTGTCGGCACCACGTATGGCAAATTCAGGCCATGCATGATATCCTCTCCCGAAACCCTTTTCTGCACCTCATCATCATGAAGTTTCCCATCCCACTCCCCTTCGAAATACGGCGCAAATCCACCCCATGCGATGCCCGACATGAACTGTGTGGTATAGCCATGATCACGCCAAGAATTCACGCGGTCGTGGAACGAAAGCGTCGTATAATCACCTGCGCCATACACCATGACTACATCAGAACGCACATCAAGAGTGGGTTTCCACCCCGAAAGCGTCTGGAATGCAGTCTTTTCACGCTGTGCCAACAGCGTTTGCACCATGAAAAGCGAAAGGACTATGAGTATAGTTCTACGCATAGGGAGCATTATTTCGTCATGATAGACCTGAAAAACACCTCGGCGTCTTTCCAGACAGTGTAGTCGCGAGCATACAGCAGATTCATCTGATTGAGGGCATCGGCTTCAATGCCCTTTTCCATATAGGATGCGGGATTATAGACACCCTTGCGGATTTGAGGCAGCTTCTGCGTCTCGTCGGCAGGCGAGCAATAGCCCACCCAGGTCTTGCGGCCAAACAAGACGAGGACGGCATTTTTCAGGAACTGCACAGGCTGTTTCACCACCAAGGCCAAAGGCAGCCAAAAGACGATGCTAAAGACGCTCATCACCACGTCGAAGAGGCGTTTGTTGCGGCGGTTGGCCACCGTGTCGATGGCTTTGATGTCGACGGTATAAAGGTCGCCACGCGTGTTGATGCTGTTGCTGCCGATGATGGATAGGCTGTCTTCGGGCGCAATCTTGTAGTCCACGTCGGTGGCATGCCAATCCACCATCTTGTCGATGATGACTTGATGCGGCACGTCCTTGGAGCAGAAAATGACCTCTGTTATTTTGTAAATCTCAATGATATCGGGCACCTGCGAGAGGTTGCCGATGAAGCCCTCGGGGGCCTCGCCTTGCGTCTCAGAACTCACCAAACCGATGAAATCGGGCTTGATGGAGGTGCTCTCCAGAATTGAGTTGACGCGTTGTGTCTCCTCGGGGCTGCCGATGACCAAGAAGCGTTTCTTCTCAGTCTTCTTCGATTGGAAATTCTCGTTGCCCGTCAAGATGCCAATGAAACGCGTGAGGCTCATCTCGATGGCGAGCCACAACATGCCGAAAAGTATCAAGGCTCGGGAGAAACGCAGGCTCTCGGGCAGCAAGGCATATAGCACCAGAATCACGGCGCTGCCGAAGGCCACGCCGAGGATGGCTTTCGCGATACTATAGGGCTTGTCGTAGCCTCCAGAGAAATATGTCGACAACAGCCATATCAAGATGTAAATCGGCAAGACCACCGCAAAGAGCACCGTGGGATAGGTACCCACACCTCCGTAGATATTGCTGTGCCCCCAAAAATAGCTGATAGCCGCCAAGCCGCCGTAACCCAGCACGGCATCCAAAAACGGGATGGCCGCCTTGTGGAAGAACTGCGACACCAAGGCAAAGAATGCCTTGATGTAGATGGCCAAATTGATGAGGAAAGAGAATGACTTAGCCCAGGTGTTGCCAAAGTGCTTCTTGGCGAAGATCTCCATGGCGCGGTAGAAGACAAACACGTAGTTGACGCTGGTCTTTTTCGTGCTCTCGCCCTTGTAGTGAATGATGCGTGTCTCAGGGAAGTAATAGTTCTTGTAACCGCCCTGCGTGATGCGATACGACAGGTCGATGTCCTCGCCGTACATGAAGAAGGTCTCGTCAAGCAGGCCAACTTTGTCAAGCGTTTCACGGCGCATCAGCATGAAGGCGCCTGCGAGGATCTCCACTTCGTTGGTCTCGTCGTTGGAGAGATGACCCATGTAATAGCGGGCAAAACGCTTGCTATGCGGGAAGAGTTTGCAGAGGCCGAACATCTTATAGAATGCCGTCGCAGGCGTGGGCAGGCCACGTTTCGACTCGGGCAGGAACTGTCCCTTGCCGTCGACCATCTTCACGCCGAGGCCACCCGCGTCGGGTTGGCTGTCCATGAAAGCGATGCACTTTATGAAGGTGTCGTCCTCGACCACCGTGTCGGGGTTGAGGAACAAGACATACTCGCCCGTCGATTCCCTGATGGCTTGGTTGTTGGCCTTCGCAAAGCCCACATTGTCCTTGTTGGCGATGACCTTCACCTCGGGAAACTTCTGCGCCAGCATCTTCAACGAGCCGTCGACGGAGTTGTTGTCGACGACATACACCTCGCCCTCGACGCCTTGCATGGCGCGACGCACCGAGTGCAGGCACTGCTCGAGGAAGTACTCGACGTTATAGTTGACGATGACGACAGAGAGTTTCATGCGTTACATCATTTCGGGGCAGAATACGAGTCGTGGTTGACTTTAATGGCTTTGATATGCGGACCATCATACTCGGGGATGCTGTCGCCGATGTTTTCGAAGCCACAGGCATTCATGATCTTGCCTTTGAGGTCGCAGTTCTGCATCCATCCCGTAAAACGTTCGGCGCCAGGGCCGTAGGCATACACCATCACAGGCAGGCAGGTGTGGCTGCCCGTGGAGTAATTGAACACGGGATTGGAGTATTTGCCATTGGGGTCGGGCATCGTGAGGCCACCCGTCTCATGGTCGGCAGTGACGACGACAAGCGTATTGCCTTTCTCCTTGGCATAGTCAAGCGCCACCTTGACGGCATAGTCGAAGTCGAGCATCTCGTCCATCATCCATGTGGAGTCATGGGCGTGGCAGGCGAAGTCGATCTGCGAGCCTTCCACCATGAGGAAGAAACCGTTTTCGGCATCGTCTAAGGTACGCAAGGCAGTCTTCACGGCACGAGGCAGGAAATCGCCGCGTTCCGCCGCAGGCGGCATATGGTCGTCGTTGGCGATAACGGCGTATTTCTTGCAGGTCTCATCGATGTCGGCGAGGGTGTCGTACACCGTCCAAGCATATTTGTCGACCATTTCCTGCAACAGGTTAAGGCTGTCCTTGCGCTGGTTAAAATGCTTGCGGCCACCGCCGATGATCAGATTGACATTCTCGGTTTCGGCCAGCTGCATAGCGATATCTTCATAATACTTACGCTTCGGCACCTTGGCATAGAAGGTGGCTGGCGTGGCGTGGGTAACATAGCACGACACCACGATGCCCGTCTCCTTACCTTGTTGTTTCAGCGCCTCCAGGACGGTCATCACGGGGATGGTGTCGGGGTTCATGCCGACCATGCCGTTCTTGGTTTTGTGGTCACTGGCAAGGGCGGTGCCACCGGCTGCAGAGTCGGTGATATCGTTGCTGGCGGAGTGCGTGTCGACGACGCCGATATAAGGGAACTGCGAGAAAGTCATCTTCTCGCCCGATGCCATCATAGCGGCATACACCTGAGGCAAGGCCATGCCATCGCCAATCATATAGATGACGTTCACGGCTTTAGGCGGTTCTGGAGTTTCTTCTTTCTTGTTGCCACAAGCGGACAACATGCCCAACATAACGAGGGCAATGAGGGATAGTGCGGTTAGTTTTTTCATATTTAGGATTAATCGTTTATTCACGAGTTTTATTGCTTCCTCCTGACAACTTTTTTCACGGCCTCCACAATATCGGGTGTGTCGAGGTGATAGGCCTTCATCAGCTCTTCGGGCGTGCCGCTTTGGCCGAACACGTCGTTGACGGCCACCATCTCCATCGGGCAAGGCATGTTCATGGCCAGCACCTGCGCGATGCTGTCGCCCAGGCCGCCGTTACGCTGGTGTTCCTCCGTCGTGACCACACAACGGGTCTTCTTCACTGACTTCAGCACCGCCTCCTCATCCAAAGGCTTGATGGTGTGAATGTTGATCAACTCAGCGTTAATGCCCATCTCCTTCAGTATCGGCAGGGCTTGGACGGCTTTCCAAACAAGGTGACCACAGGCGAAGATGGTCACGTCCTTGCCTTCTTGTAACATTTGGGCCTTTCCGATGACAAACTTCTCGTCCACAGGGGTGAAATTCGGCACTTTCGGGCGACCGAAACGCAGATACACAGGGCCGTCGTACTCGGCGGCGGCGATGGTGGCGTTTTTGGTCTGGTTGAAGTCGCAAGGCACGATGACGGTCATGTTGGGCAGCATCTTCATCAGGCCGATGTCCTCGAGGATCTGGTGTGTGGCGCCGTCTTCGCCAAGGGTGACGCCAGCATGAGAAGCTGCGATCTTCACGTTCTTGTTGGAATAGGCCACACTCTGACGAATCTGGTCGTAGACACGACCCGTGGAGAAGGCCGCGAAGGTGCCCGTGAACGGCACGAAGCCGCTCAAGGCCATGCCTGCCGCCATGTTGATCATGTTGGCTTCGGCGATGCCCGTCTGGAAGAAACGCTCGGGGAACTCCTTGGCGAAGTCGCCCATCTTAAGTGAGCCGGTGAGGTCGGCGCAGAAGGCCACCACTTTGGGATTGCGGCGACCCGCCTCAAGCAGGCCTTCACCGAACCCTGATCTGGTATCTTTGTTGTTCTGTATCGTGAAATCCATATCAATAATCTCCTATAGTTTCTGGTAATTGTGAGAGTGCGTTAGCGGCTTGTTCGTCGTTGGGCGGGGTGCCATGCCATTTGTGCGTGCCCATCATGAAGTCGACACCCATACCCATCTCGGTATGCGCCAGGATGAGTTGCGGAGCGCCTTGGAAGGCATTCTCGCGGGCGAACTTCAGCGTGTTGACGACGGCTTGCATGTTGTTGCCGCTCATCTCGATGACATTCCATCCGAAAGCCTCATACTTGGCGCGCAGGTCGCCGAGGTTAAGAACGTCGTCGGTGGAGCCGTCGATCTGTTTCTTGTTGTAGTCGATGATAGCCACGAGGTTGTCGACGCCCTTGGCGGGGGCATACATCGCGGCTTCCCAGATCTGGCCTTCCTCCTGCTCGCCGTCGCCCATGAGGACGAAGACGAGGTGTTTGTCACCGTTGAGACGCTTGGCTTGTGCTGCACCTACCGCGACGGACAGCCCTTGTCCGAGGGAGCCCGAGGCGATGCGGACGCCGGGCAGGCCTTCGGCCGTGGTGGGATGCCCTTGCAGACGGGTGCCGAGGCGACGGAAGGTGGCGAGCTCGCTCACCGGAAAATAGCCACGGCGTGCCAGGATGCTATAGAACATCGGGCTGATGTGGCCGTTGGAGAGGAAAAACATGTCCTCGCCGTTGCCGTCCATGCGGAAGTGGGCGGGGTCGATTTGCATTTGGTCGAAATACAGGGCGGTGACGATGTCGGTCGCACCCAACGAACCGCCTGGGTGACCCGACTGGCAGCCATGCACCATGCGGATGATGTCGCGGCGCACCTGCGAGGCGATTTTTTCTAATTCATTGATAGTCATATATTTATTATTTATGCTTTCCAATTGCAAATATAGTAATTTATTCAAATCAAAACAAAAAGTTTTTACCAACGTCCAGAATATCCTCCTCCTCCGCTATGTCCTCCACCAAATGATCCTCCAGAAGAATGGCTGGAAGAATGGCTCGAATAGCTGCCGCCACTTGAAGAGCCAGAAGAACTGCTGTAATGCACTAGCTTGGGTATCATCACCTTCTTGATGAAGGTCTCGCCACAATGCTCGCAGACGTAGGTCTCCTGCTTCTCGCCACTTTGGGTATAACTGGCTTGGCGTGTCGTCTCAGTGTTCGTCAGCAACGCCGTGAAGCCTCCGCATTTCGCGCAGGTCGTGAATTTGTTGTAACGTCTGCCGTGTTCCTTCACCACAATCTCATGGCCGTTGCCGCAGCGGTAGGGCGTGAACTTCAAGGCCTCCACCCTATTCTCCGTCTCATGGATTTCAGGCAAGCGGAAATACCTGTCCTTGCTCATCATTTGGCCACATTGCGGACAATGACAATCTTCGCTGCTTTCCATCTTCTTTTTGAGGATAAGATAATAGACCCAGCCTAACCATGGGGCCATCCACATGGCAATCTTGTTGCTCGTGCGGTCAAAGGCAGTCTGATAGACCGACAGTGGGCTGATCGAGGTCTTGGCCAACTTATCGGCAGTCTTCAATACGCGATGGTTGTGGCGGAAACACATCCAGGTGAGGTACAAAAGCAACGTAATCAGCGTAATCCTGCCATAAAGCTTGCTCTGCTCTACATCGGGATAGAGGGCTATCATGACGGCAATAACAAAAAACATGATGACAAACATGGATAGGCCGAGCATCATGCCGCCAAGGCATCCCTTACCCTCCCAGGGCGAGCCTGACCAATTCGTCTTGAAGCCGTCGACGTAAGTGACACCATTTTCTTGATAGGAATTGTATGTGTCTGACGTCGTGCCCTTTTGCTTGCTCTCTCTGCGTTTCTTTGCCCAAAAAGAGAGGCCGACAAAGGGCATGACGAAGAGGAACAAGCCAAATACGCCTAACCAGAGATTCTGGGCGTCATCACCGTTGATTCCAGTGTCGCTGTCGGTGTTTGACGGCAACGTAGTCACCAAGCCCATGGGAACCTCACCACCATACACCGTGACGATATCGGCGACACCGGCACAGAGACCGCCTTCATAGTCGCCGGCACGGAAATACGGCACGATGGTCTTGGTGAAAATGCGCTCACACTGAGCATCGGTCATAGTCGCTTCCGCTCCATAACCCGTCTCAAACTCAAGCGCATGTTGGTCCTCGACGAAGAGCAGCAGCACGCCATTATTAGTCTCTGCATCGCCTATGCCCCAGGTGTTGAACAACTCCGTGGCAAAGCGTTTCGGCTCCGCCTCACCGATGCTGGTCAACGTCACCAAGAAGACATCGGCCTTGTCGCGGATGGCACACAAGGTAGTGTTGATGGTCATCTCGACACTATCGGAGAGATAGCCGTCAGGGTCACTGACGTGGATGGCGTTGCTTTCCAGACGCGTGTTGGGCACGGTTTGCACCGTCCAAGTCCTTTGTGCCATCGTACTGATAGCCAAAGACATCACAAGCAGAAGTAGAACTATTTTCCTCATGACGATGGGGTTTTTCAAAGCACAAAGATACAAAAGCCACCCAATTTTCCGAGTTTTTATTATTTTTGCACAAAATTTCAGTCGAGGCAGACTATGTTTGAGGACGAAGAAGAATATTTTGAGCATAAGGAAGAGATGGAGAAAGCCATCGAGCGTTACGAGGACATGCTGAAGGCAAACGACTCGGTGTATTTCGACAGCGAGGAGTTTGAATACATCATCGACCACTACACGCAGCACAACCAGCTGAAACGCTCGCGTCAGGCGGTGGAACTCGCCATGGCCCAGCACCCCGAAAGCAACATGCTGAAAATCAAGTTGGCGCGACAGTACCTCTTGGAAAATGACGCCCAACGTGCCTTCGACATCATGCAGCACGTGGAACGTGTCGACGATGAAGAAGACCCCGATTATTTCCTCACCCTCGGCTCCTGTCTGGCCGTTCTTGGCAAGTCAAAAGAGGCCCTGCAGAACTACTTCAGTGCCCTGCCCTACTTCGACGAAGACGAGAAGTTCGACCTCTATAACGCCATCGCCTACGAATACCAACACATGCAGGAATACGACCTAGCCCTTGAGTTCTACAACAAGGCCCTGCCATACGCCGACGACCGTGACACCATCTACCACGAGATACGCTGCTGCTACCTCAGTGCAGGCCGTAAGGAAGACGCACTCGCCTACTTCCAGCAGATGATCGACAAGGACCCTTACAACAGCAAGGCCTGGACCAACATCGGCGACATTTACCGCATGATGGGGCAATACGAGGAAAGCATTGACCCCTACGAATATGCCCTCAGCATCGACCCCGAAGACCTGTGGACCAACATGCATCTGGCCGACATCTACTATGATTTAGGCCGCTACAAAGAAGCTATCGACACCCTTGAGGAAGCCCTGCGCAACGGCATCGAGACCTCGATGATACACACCACCATCGGCGACTGCTACTATCGTCTCAACGACCTTCAAAGTGCCGAGGAACATTTCAGCAAGGCATTGGAAATCAACCCGATGATTGGCTCCGGCTATGCAGGTCTCGGCTATGTCTTCAGTGACCGTGGCCAAAGCAAGAAAGCCATCAAATATTTCGAGAAGGCATTGGAGATTGAGCCATGGGAAACCGACCACCTCTATTCCATCGCCACTGACTACATGAAGCTCAAGGAGTACGACAAGGCCATGGACTACCTGCGTAAAATCCAAGAGGAGACACCCAACGATGCCGACGCCTATTACTACATCGCCGACCTTTATGGGCAGCAGGACAAGATCGACGAGGCCATCAACACCATCAAGTTCGGGCTGCTGCAAACCGACAACGACCCGTCGCTGCTGTATCTGTTGGCTTACGCCTACTACGTGAAAGGCCAGCCCCAGCAAGGCCTCGAGACCCTCGACCAAGCCCTTGACGCCGATTTCGAGATGTGGCCCGACTTCATAGAATACGACCGCGAGCTGCTCGCCAACGACACCGACATCCTCGCCCTCATCGAACAACACAAGAAGAACCAAGACAACCAACCTACAGACCAACCTCAAGATGAATAAATACTTCTACATCTTCCTCATCGCCATGATTCCACTCATCGAGCTGAGAGGAGCCATCCCCGTGGCCTACGCCTTCCATACCGCCGACCCCGACTTCAACCTGTTGTGGAGCTATGTCATCATTGCCATCGGCAACATGCTGCCCGTGCCTTTCATCTTTTTCTTTGCACGTAAGGTACTGCTGTGGGGCAAGGACCTCGATGCACGCTGGTTACGCTGGTTCAGCAAGTTCTGCATCTGGTGCCTCGAAAAAGGCGAGAAAGGTGGTCAGAAGCTGCAAGCCAAGGCGGGACGCGGCCTCTATTGGGCTTTGGTGCTCTTCGTGGGCATACCGTTGCCTGGCACAGGCGCCTGGACAGGTACCCTCGCAGCCAGTTTCTTAGATATGGATTTCAAGAAGAGCGTGTTGGCTGTCATCGGTGGCGTCGTCCTCGCCAGTGTGATTGTCGGTGTGGTGTGCACCTTGGGATTTGGAGCGGTATTTGGGATTAAATAACGGACATGAAAAGATACGGATTGATAGGTCATCCATTGAAGCATTCGCAGTCGAGGGTTCTCTTTAACGAGAAATTCGAATACGAGGGCTTGGACTGCCGTTACCAGAACTTCGACTTGAAGAGCATCGAAGAGCTTCACGAGGTGCTGGAACGCTATCCCGACCTCATCGGCTTCAACGTGACCATTCCTTACAAAGAGGCCATCATTCCGCTTTTGGACGAGATTGACCCCGTGGCCAAAGAAGTGCGAGCCGTTAATGTGGTGAAGGTCACGGAAGGCAAAATGAAAGGCTACAATAGTGACGTGTACGGCTTCGAGCAGCTGCTACACCGTGCCGTCAATGACAAAAGCATTGAACATGCCCTGGTGTTGGGCACAGGCGGTGCTTCCAAGGCCGTGCAATATGTACTACGGCAGAAAGGCATCCCCTATTCCACCGTCAGCCGTAGCGCCGAACGTGGTGATTTTACATATGACAGCCTAACCGACGACATCCTACGCCAGAACCACCTTATCATTAATACAACACCCTTGGGCATGGCCCCGCAAGTCGACAACTTCCCTGACATCCACTACCAAGCCCTGGGCAAAAAGCACATCCTCATCGACGTGATCTACAACCCGAAGGAGACGGCATTCATGGAGCTGGGCAGAAGCTGGGGCGCGAAAGCGTATAATGGCTTGCAGATGTTTGAGGAACAGGCAAAGAAAACTTGGGAAATATTCAATTATGGCGAGAAATAAGATAAAACGAGAGCCCGAATTCCTGCAAGACGTCGAAATTATCGACGCGGGAGCTGAGGGCATGTCGGTGGCTAAACCCGAAGGGCGCGTGGTCTTCATCCCCTTTGGCGTGCCCGGTGACGTGGTCGACATCGAAGTGTACAAACGCAAGAAAAACTTCTTCGAAGGCAAGATCTTGAACTTCAAGAAGATGTCGGAAAAGCGTGTAGAGCCCGTATGCCAGCACTTCGGCCTCTGCGGCGGCTGTAAATGGCAGCACATGGCCTACGAGTGGCAGATCTTCTACAAGCAGAAACAGGTGAAGGATAACTTCGACCGCATCGGCAAAATAGAATACCCCGAGATACGACCTATCCTTGGCTGCGAGAAACAGTTCCACTACCGCAACAAGTTGGAATACACCTTCTCGAACCGCAAGTGGCTCACCGACGGTGCCCCCACTGGCACCCACGACGAGGACGCCTGCAAAGGCTTAGGCTTCCATCTGCCTCAACTCTTCGACCGTGTGGTCGACATCGAGCAGTGCCACCTGCAGGCCGACCCGTCGAATGACATCCGTCTCTTCGTCCGTCGCTTCACGATGGAGCGTCATCTGCCCTACTATAACTTCCGCGCCCATGAGGGTCTGCTCCGTAACCTCGTCGTCCGCTGCAACTCCAAAGGCGAGTTTATGGTCATCCTCGTTGTCAGCGAAGAGAACGACGTGATACGCCACGAGCTGATGCCCGCCTTGGAGATGGCCTTCCCGCAAATCGTGTCGCTGCTGCTCGTCATCAACCCGAAGCTCAATGACATTATCAACGACCTGCCGTTTGAGTGTCTCAAGGGCGAACCTTACCTTATCGAGACCATGAAATCTCCACGGCTTGGCTTCGACGACCTCAAGTTCCGCATCGGGCCGGTGTCGTTCTTCCAAACCAACGTATACCAAGCCGAGCGTCTATACAAGACCGCTTTCGACCTTGCCGACGTGCAGGGCGACGAGCTGATGTATGACCTCTACACGGGCACGGGCACCATCGCCCAATATTTTTCTCGTTTCGTGAAGAAAGTCGTCGGCATCGAGTACGTGGAGGCTGCCATCGCCGACGCAAAGGTGAACGCCGACATCAACGGCATCGCCAACTGCGTGTTCTATGCCGGCGACATGGCCAAGGTGTTCACCGATGATTTCATTGAAACGAACGGCCGCCCCGACCTCATCGTCACAGACCCGCCTCGTGCGGGCATGGCCGAGAAGGTGGTGGAGCAACTGTTGAAGATACGTGCCCAGAAGATAGTGTATGTAAGCTGCAATCCTGCCACGCAAGCCCGCGACCTGCAGTTGTTGGATTCAGCATACAAGGTCATGGCGGTGCAGCCCGTCGACATGTTCCCGCACACACAGCATGTGGAGAATGTGTGTCTTTTGAAATTAAGAGAGTCTTAGTCCTTCTATTTGCCTCACCAGGTCATCCAAATCCAAATCCTCAGATTTCACGGTGATGCGGGCTTGCTCGTAAAACGGCAGGCGACCCGTATAATGCTTTTCCACAAAAGCGGTCAGCTCCTCCTCTGTCTTGCCTTCCGACAGGGGGCGCTTGCGCTTGGCATGCAGCAGGCGGTCGACGACGGCCTTCTGGCTGATGCGGAGAAACACGGTGGCGCCATGCTGGTTCATCCAGTCCATATTGTCGAAATAGCAGGCCGTGCCGCCACCAGTGGAGATGACCACATGTTCCATGCTTTCCGTTGATTTCAGCACCTCCGCCTCCAGCTTGCGGTAAAGGTCCTCGTCGTATTTGTTGAAGAAATCGCAGACCGAGATCTTGTATTTCTCCTCAAATAGGTCGTCGGTGTCGACCACATCCCAGCCCAGTCGCTGTGCGAGGCGACGCGCGGTGGTAGTCTTTCCAGCACCCATGTATCCGACGAGGAAGATTTTATTCATTGATCATATTATATTGACAAATCTGTAGTTTTCCGTCACCGTCGCGGAGATGGAAGCCGTTGCCGAGGCAGTAGCGCCACATCTTGCAGTCGGCGCAGGGGCCGGTCTTCATCCATTTCCTGTCGCGATAAGGCTGGAAACGGTTCTGCCACACGTCCCAGAAGCTGTCTTGGTAGATATTACCTTGGTGATAGTCGTTGCGGATGCTGAGGCAACCCGAGATGGCGCCGTCGGCGCGCACCGAGGCGACGTTGATGCCTGCGCTGCACGAATAGTTATGGTTTCGCACCTCGCCTTCATAACGTCCGAGGAAGCCGTCACAGCCGTAATCGGCACGTATCCTCCCCTCCTGCCGCGTGCGTTTGATGAACTCCATCATCTCGACAAACTGCGCATTGCTGAGTTTGAAGTCGGGCTCGTTGGCGGCACGGCCAAAGGGAAACACGGTGAACAGACGCCATCGGCGTATATCAAGCGAAATCAGGAAATCGCGAAACTCGGGCAAGTACTTGATGGTGCGCTGGTTGACGCAGGTGATGACGTCCCAGGTGAGGTCGGGATGCTGTTTCATGGCTTCCACGGCGCGAAGCACGTTCTTATAACTCATGGCGTTGCCGCGCATCCAGTTGTGGTCGTCCTCGAAGCCGTCGAAACTCACAGCGATGCTCTTCAGCCCTGCCGCCACGTATTCATTGAGCCGCTCAAGGGTAAGCAGCATGCCGTTGCACACCATGCCCCACACGAAGCCACGTCGGGTGATTTCAGCACCACACTGTGCCAGATCTTGTCGCATGGTAGGCTCTCCTCCTGTAGTTATGACCGTTACCTTGGCAGGGTCCTGGTGGGTGCACACTTCATCGAGCACCTTAGCGAAATCGGCGAAGGGCATGTCGTCTTGTTCGGAAAGCATACGGCAGTCGGAGCCACAATGGCGGCAATTGAGGTTGCAACGCAAGGTGCACTCCCAAAACAGTTGGTGAAGCTCGTGCTCTTCGGTGCGCTGTTGCAGAACGGCGCGGTTGAGTTCGAGCATCACCTTTTTGTAAAAGCCTAGGCGTTCGCTCATCACGGACGATATTATCCTTTTACTTGTTCAACTCCTTGAGTTGTTTCTTCAAGCCTTGCAGTTCATCCTGCATACGGCGGGTCTCACGGCCATATTCTTCAATAATCTCTGGTGTGCCGTAGACGCAGGCGCCCTCGCGGCGTTGCAAGGCAATCTGAAGTTCAGTGATGTGTTGTTGCAAGACGTAGCGTTGCGCACTCTTCTCGAGGTCGACGTCCTCGCCCAGTTTGGCGTTGATGGTGTCGAGCTCGCACCTCAGACGGTAGGTCTCCAGCGCGGCTTCTGCCATCACATCGGGCGTGCCATAGATGCAGGCACCCTCACGGCGGCTCAGGATCTCCTGAATGGAATCACGTTCACGGACCAACTGTTTGCGTTCCGCCCTCGACAGGCCTTTGGTAGAAGAGCAGCAAGCAGCAAGGAAGGCCACTCCAGACAAGGCGGCAATCCACACGGTTCTAACGACTTTTTTCATGTGATTTATGTGTTATAACGTGGCAAAGATAATAGAAAAACGGTAAAAATCGGTGTTTCTTCAAAAAAAACTCATCAGTTGATGCCCACGCCGACAAAGAAGCCGCGTGGCTTGGTGGTCTGGTCATCCATCCTGTCAAGGTCGTTAAATCCCAGACGGTAGCCGCCGAAGAGCATGAAGTCTTTGTATTCAACGTAAAGGCCGCCTTCCGCACCTATCTCGAAACGACGCAGTGCCATATCCGGATAGGCCAGATTGTCGCCGTATCGGTTGACGGAATGGTCGGCAGCATGCGTGGTCATGTCCTTGTACTTGCGCGTGAAGCTGATGCCGTACGACAGCATGGGACCGGCAAAAAGGCCCAGGCTTACGTCGTGGCCAAGGTCAAAGTCGTAACTCAGCAAAAGAGGCAGGTCGATGATAAACTGCCAGTCTTGGGTTTCGTATTGTCCGTCGTTGCCACTGGCTGAGTTCATGCGGATTTGCAGGGCAGGAACGAAACCAAGGTCACCGACGATGTCGAAGTTATAGTGGATGCCGCCGAAGAAGCCATGATAAAAGGTGGAGGCGGACTCCCTATCCGCAACGGCGGGACCTTTGACGACAAGTTTTTGGGGCGCATAGCCGGCATGGAAGCCGATTTGGGCGTTGAGTTTTGCTGCAGGCAGCAACAGGGCTGCCAGGGCCAGAAACAGGATGTTTTTTTTCATATTATTCAACGATTTTGCTTCTATAACGAAATGGGATTGGGTTTATTTTATTTCGTTTTTTTCGAGACGCGATAAATCGACGTCTCTACAAGGATACATTCAATTTTGTAGAGACGCGATTCATCGCGTCTCCGCCATCAACAATAAATACAAATTCTCCTGCCTCGAAATGCCAACCTTTTTCGGCGGAATACACCGACAGGTCGCGCTCGGTGAGGTATAAGGTCACCTGACAGGTTTCTCCTTTATTAATATGGACACGCTGGAAGCCTTTCAGCAGTTTGGAGGCCGGGGCGACGGAGGCCACTTCGTCGCGGACATAGAGTTGGACGACTTCTTCGCCATCGCAAGGGCCGATGTTTTTGACGGTGCAGGTGACTTTGGCCAAGGTGTCGCTTTCTTTCGAGACGCGATGAATCGGCGTCTCTACAAGTAAATCAACATATTCAAATTGGGTGTAGGACAGGCCGTAGCCAAAGGGGAATAGCGGTTGGGCGGATTCTTCCACGTAATCGCCAGTGGCGGGTTGGGAATAATACACAGGGATCTGTCCCACCGAGTGCGGCACCGAGATAGGCAGGCGACCGGTGGGGTTGTAATCACCCCAGAGGATGTCGGCCAAAGCGGAGCCGCCTTCCATGCCAGGATACCACATCGTCAGCAAGGCATTGGAGTTTTCGTTGGCAAGGTTCATGTCCAAGGGACGGCCTTGGATGTAGACCGTCACGACGGGTTTGCCAGTGGCATATATGGCCTGGATCAGTTCTTCTTGCTTGCCAAAGAGTCTTAACGTGGAGCGGTCGTAGCCTTCGCCGCAGTCCATGTCGGAGAGATGCTCATCGACGATGGCGGCACCGGTGTCCTCGTAGCTGGTCTTGAAGTCGCGGGCGGAACTGCCGCCCACCACGAGCACCACAGCGTCGGCGGCTTGTGCCATACGGACGGCGGCATCGATGTCGGCGTCGTTCTCGTCGCGCACGGCGCAACCTTTGGCATAAAGCACCTCTGTCCTACCCTTGTCACGGATGCCTTCGAGCATAGTCACGACACGGTCAGGGTCTTGCGGTGCCGTGTAGTCGCCGAGTTGGTTGTAGATGTTGTCGGCATTAGGCCCGATGACGGCCACCTTTTTAATGTTATCGCCAAAGGGCAAGATACCATCGTTTTTCAGCAGCACGGCCGATTCAAGGGCGACTTGTTTGGCCAGCTGGGCGCTTTCCTTTATGCCGACTTCGGTTTCAGCCAAGGTCTCGTCGACGTATGGATTGTCGAACAGTCCTAGGTCATATTTCAGTTGCAGCACATGACGCACAGCACGGTCAATGTCGGCTTCGGTGACAAGGCCACGTTGTAAGGCTTCTTTGAGGAAACTGCCGTAGTTATATCCGCCCAAGTCGATGTCGACGCCGGCTTTTAAGGCCAAGGCTGCTGCTTCGGCTGGATCGGCGGCCACATGCTGCGTGGCCCAGATGGCGTTGACGGCGTTGAGGTCAGAGAAAACGACGCCCTTGAAGTCCCATGTATTGCGCAGAATATCCTGCAACAACCATTTGTTGGCCGAACAAGGCACGCCGTCGATGGTGTTGTATGAGGTCATCACTGTCTTAGCGCCGCCTTCTGTGATGGCTTTCTCAAACGACGGCAGGTAGTCCGTCATCAGACGGTTCGACCCGACGGCGGCGGCGGCGGCATTGTGACCGCCTTGCGGGATGCCGTAGGCGGCCAAATGCTTCAAGGTGGCGCAGACGTTTTTCTGCATGCCTTTCACGACGGCAGCGCCCAGCGTGCCAGCAAGATACGGGTCTTCTCCCATGGTCTCCTCCACCCTCGACCACCTCGGGTCACGGGCGATGTCGAGGACGGGGCCATAGCCTATATGAGCGCCTTGCAGACGCACTTCGCGCCCCATCACCTCGCCCATCTGCTCCAGCAACTCGGAGTCCCAGGTGCTGGCTTGGCCAATACCCGTCGGAAAGACCGTCGTGCCGATGGCCATGTGACCATGGGGGGTCTCCTCGCAAAACAGCAACGGTATGCCGAGACGGGTGTTTTCTATGGCATGGCGCTGCATCATGTTGAGCAGCCTCGCCGACTCCTGTGGATGCTGGCCCGTCTCCACCGTTTTCCGTGACCATGGGTCGGCACGGAGCACACCCCAGCAAGAGCCGAGCGGCATCGTGTCCATCCTTCCGAGGAAGTCGTCAGAGAGCCAGAGCGAGTCGCCGTCCTTATCGTAAAAGTCGAACCCTATGGGGCAAGACAGCTGGCCGCATTTCTCCTCCAAGGTCATCTGGGAGAGCAACGCATCGATCGGGTCTTGCTTCTTTGCACAGGATGACAACAACAGAAAAAAAACAGCCACAAAGGCTACCCATAAGCCCTTATGCCTCATGGCGGACAAAGATCCGCCATCTCCTTTATGCGAAGGCAACATCTTTTCGCATAGGAGATTGCGGGTCAAGCCCGCAATGAGGGTTAGTGGTTGGTTTTTGTGCTTCATTATGATTTACACCAAATGAGCAATCAAATCTTCCCTTTCGCCAGATAACATATCAATCACAGGGATTTCCACCATCGTATAGCATCCCGGCTGCAGGCGCATGGTGGCGCGAGCCACGTTGACCAGAACCTGTCCTGTCAGCGCGGGGTTGTTGATGCTCATATTGAACTCCATGCGTTGGTTCTGGGTCTTGCCCGACACACCCTTGCGCACCAAGTTGACACCATGCCCCATGTCGCGCACCGCATCGACGCTGTCAACGGCGAACACATGGGTCTCGTCGCTGGCGAAATACGGGTCGGCCTTGATGTCTTGGGTCACCTGCTCAAGGGTGGCGCCGTCTTCGAGCTCTACATACACCATGCGACGATGGATGCCTTCACCCAACGGGATGGTCACCGAGAGGGCGTTCTTGACGCCTTTCTTGGAGCGCACGCAGACGCTGTGCCCCATCGACATTCCAGGGCCGAAGTTGGTGTAAGACAAGCCTTTAGGGGCAAGGCTCTGCATCAAAGTACGGACGATGGAGTCGGAGCCCGGGTCCCAGCCAGCGGCGATGACGCTGACGGTCTTCGTTTCCTTATTAATAGGCATCAGCTCGCGACGATAGTCGACGATGGAGGTGTGGATATCGAAGGAATCCACGGTGTTGATGCCCAGGGGCAAAATTTGTTTGGCATACTCGGGGCAGCTGCGCGTGGGGCAGGCCAGGATGGCCACATCCACGTCTTTCAGTTCCTTGATGTCGCTTACCACTTCGTAGGGAGAGAGTTCAATAGTTTTGTTAGCGTTGCGGCGGACGATACCGGCCACTTCGAAATCGGGGGCGGCTTCAAGGGCTTCGAGCGCGAAGCGGCCCACATTGCCGTAACCAACGACGGCAGCTCTGATTTTGTTCATAGTTTCAATTTTTAAAGGGCAAAAATATGAAAAGTAACCCAATTATGGCGAGATTTTTGTAATTTTGCACCCAAATTTTTTAACCTCTATGAAAAAACCAGGTCTTATCCTTACCTTATTGGCTGCCACGCTTTTTGCGCAGGCCCAAACTATTGAACACGTCTATCATTACGGTCAGCCCACCGTCAGCGAGTTTAACGGCTACCAGCAAATCGGCTTCCAAGGCTGTCTGCCCCAAGGCATCGTGGGCGAGCCCACCCTACCCTGGCAGAGCGTCAGCCTCATCCTGCCCCAAGGCCAGGAGGCCGTTGCCGTCAACGTGACGTTTGCCGACTTCGTGGAGCTGGAAGGCTGCTATAACCTCCATCCCTACCAGCAGCCGAGAACCTATTCAGAAGACAAAGAGATTCCGTTTGCCAAAAACGAGAGCCTATATCGTTCCGAAAACACCTATCCCACCAGGGACCACGCCAAAGTCAGCACGCAATACCTGAACGGCGTTTCGGTGGCCTTCAGCGGCTTCACGCCTTTGCGTTATGTGCCGGCCACGGGCAAAGTCAGCTATGCTCGCACCGTGACGGTGACCATCGAAACCTCCACGAGCCGCGACGACCACAGCCGTAAACTCTGGCTCACGCCTGAAAACGAGGCTTCTCTGCAACGTTTGGGACAAAACGCCTCCATGCTCAACTCCTACAACAAGCGTGGGCGCGAACTCGGAGGCTACGACATGCTCGTCATCACCTCGGAGGCATGGGTCGACCACTTCGGTGAATACCTCAACCTTTACAACGACAAGGGCATCCGCACCCGCATCGTCTCTTTGGAGGAGATCTACGCCACCACCGAGGGTCGCGACGTGCAAGAGCAAATTCGCAACTACATCATCCAGGAATATGAAGACAACGGCATACAGATGGTGAGCCTCGGCGGCGACGTCAGCATCGTGCCTTACCGCAGCCTCTACTGCTGGGCGCAGGAAGGCTACGAGGACAATCTGCCCGCCGACATGTACTACTCCTGCCTCGACGGCACCCTCAACGACGACGATGACGACCGCTGGGGCGAAGTGGGCGAAGACGACCTGCTGCCTGAAATCGGCATCGGCCGTCTGCCGTTCAACAACGAGACGCAGTTTGAGACCGTCATGCACAAGACCTTAAGCTACCTGCAGACGCCTGTGCTGGGCGAGTTCACCTCCCCCATCCTCGGTGCCGAACACCTCGGCAATGGCTACTATGGCGCCATCGACATGGAACGCCTCATCGGTGAGAACAACGACTACGACTATACCACCTACGGCTATCCTGAAAACTACAACTTCAAGCGCTACTATGAGACGGAAACACAACACTGGGGCGGCGGCGCTTTCCGTAACGTCATCGTCACCGGCGGACAATATGTGCACCATGTGGGTCACGCCAACGACGACTATGTGGCGGGCTGGACAGGCTCGATGATGAATCCCAACTATTTCGCCGGCAACGACGGTATAGAGCATAACTTCATGTTGTTCCACTCGCACGGCTGCATCTGTGGTAACTTCCCCGCTTCTTGCGTGTTGGAGAAAATCATCACCATCCCGACAGGCTTCGTGGTGACCACGGGCAACTCACGCTACGGCTGGTATGTGCCGTGGGGCGACGGCATGGCAGCCCACATCCACCGCGAGTTCGTGGACGCCTACTGCCACGACCACATCCCCTCGGTCGGTATGGCCTTGCGCGAAGCCAAGATCGCCTCGGCCCCTTGGGTCTCCATCCCCTACATCGATGAACACGGAGAGCCTACCGGTGAGGAAAACGGCTGCCTGCGTTGGAATGTCTACTGCCTCAACGTGTTGGGCGACGCCGCCTTGTGTCCTTGGTTTGAAGAGCCTTTCACGCCCAATGTGGTCTTCGACAACGGTCTGAAAGTAGGCACTACCACGACTACAGTCCATGTGAGCCACTTCGAGAATCCGCTCGACAATTTCCGCGTCAGCCTCTTCGACGGCGAGACCTTGCTGGGCTTCGGCATCACCGACGAAAACGGTGACGCCGTGCTCGAGTTCTCCCCCGCCCTCGACGTGGTTGGCACGATGCGACTCATCGTCACGGGACAGAGCGCATGGCCGCAGACCTTCGAAGTTACAGGCTTCGACAATGAGGCCTTCGTCTATGGCGACATCATCGGCTTCGACGGCTCCACCGAGTTTGGAACGGACCGTTTTGTCAACATCAACCTCCACAACAGAGGCGACCAGGCCGCCATGGGCGTGGAAGTGAATCTGAGTTCAGAAAGCGAGTATGTCGAAGTCATCCCGAGCAACTTGTTCGTCGCCGAGCTTGAGGCCAACAGCACCATGAACTTCGATCAAGCCGGCCGTATCGTCATCGCCGACGACGTCCCCGACCAGACCCTTTTCACCTTGAACCTAACTGCTATAACAGGCGACGTGGAACACACCACCAGCCGTCAATTCCTGCTATTGGCTCCCAACCTGCAGTTCTCCGACTATGAAATCGAGGAATTCGAGGGCGACGGAAACGGTTACTTCGATCCGGGCGAGCGTGGCATCTTGCACATCCATGGCAAGAACCTTGGCCACGCCACGGCTCCCAGCACCTATCTGACGGCGGTGTGTGATGACGAACGCATACAAATCGAACAAAGCACCGTACTCATCGGATCTGTAGACAGCGAAGGCGGATTTGTCGCCAACCTTGTCCTCACTTCCGATGTCGACATCGTCAGCGGCACCGTGTTCCATTTCGACTTTGAACTCCACACGGGCAGCTACACCACCGCTACGGAATACAACCTCTCAGTGGGCTTGGCCGTAGAGACCTTTGAAAGCGGCGACTTCAGCTTCCTCGATTGGTTCCACGAGGGCGACCTGCCTTGGACCATCACCGACGAAGAAGCCCACAGCGGCGACTACTGCGCACGCTCGGGTGCCATCGGCGACAACGAAGTCACCAAGCTCGTCATCTACGCCGACATCCTCAGCGATGCCGTGATCTCCTTCTGGTTCAAGACCTCGACGGAGAAACGCAAGGACATCTTCGCCTTCTTCATCGACAACCACAGGATGGACTGGTGGTCGGGCGAAAACGACTGGACCTACGCCAGCTACGCCTTCGATGCCGGAAGCCATGTCTTCACTTGGCTCTACGACAAGAACAACAGCAACTCTTCTGGTGCCGACTGCGTCTGGGTCGACGACATCACCTTCCCGCGCACCTGCATCATCAACGATGTGGAAGAGGTGACGGAGCAAAAAGTCGCCGTCCTCTACCCGAATCCCACCACTGGCGCCTTTACCATCGAGTTGGTTGAGGAAAGCAACATCTGCTTCTACAATATGTTGGGACAGCAGATTATGCAACTCGACAAGGTATCGGGCATCCAGCATCTCAACCTGGGCGACGCGCCTAAAGGAATGTATTTCATTCAGATCCAAAGCGGTAGCCAGACCGAAGTCAAAAAGTTAATCCTAGAATAAGACAACATGAAAAAGCAGAACCTGATTATGATGCTATGCCTGGTGGGCGCTTTATTCGCCACGAGAAGCATGGCCCAGAATACCCTTGTCCTTCGTGAGGACAACATTGACGACATCGTCAAGGCCATGACCGTGGAAGAAAAGGTCGGGCTGTTGGTGGGTTGCCAGGAAGCCATGATGCCCGGAGCGGCAGGCAACACCCGTCCGATAGAGCGTCTCGGCATCCCCATGACGATACTCTGCGACGGTCCCGCCGGCCTCAACATCGAGCCGAAGCGCGAAGGCACCGACCAGACCTTCTACTGCACCGGCTTCCCCACCGGCACGGCTATGGCCAGCTCGTGGGACATCGCCTTGATGGAATACGTGACCACCGCCATGGGCAACGAGGTGCTGGAATACGGCGCTGATGTCATCCTCGCCCCCGGCATGAACCTCCACCGCAACCCGCTCTGCGGACGCAACTTCGAATACTACTCAGAAGACCCGCTGCTCTCGGGCAAGATGGCTGCCGCCTTCGTGCGTGGCATACAAAAGAACGGTGTAGGCACCTCGGCAAAGCATTTTGCCGTCAACAGCCAAGAGATCAACCGATTGGAAAATGACGCCCGTGTAAGCAGCCGTGCCCTGCGTGAGCTTTACCTCAAGAACTTTGAAATCGCAGTGAAGGAAGGCAAGCCCTGGACGGTGATGTCGTCGTACAACAAACTCAACGGCGACTACACGCAGCAGAAACACGGCCTGCTCACCACCGTGCTCCGCGACGAGTGGGGCTTCGACGGCATCGTGATGACCGACTGGGGCGTGAAAGAAAACACCGTGAAAGCCGCCAAGGCCGGCAACGACCTGATGGAACCCGGCAGGCCCGTGGAGATAGAGCGCCTCATGGCTGCCGTCAACAGCGGCGAAAACAGCATGGAAGTAATCGACCACAACGTGCGCAACATCTTGCAATACATCGTTAAGACCCCACATTTCCGCAAGTATCAGTTCTCCAACAAGCCCGACTTGAAGGCTCATGCCGCCGTGGCGCGCAAGGCCGCCGAGGAGAGCATCATCCTGCTCAAAAACGACGACAACACCCTGCCCATGAAAGGCAACGAGAAGGTGGCATTATATGGCATCACCTCCGTCGACTTCTTTGGCATTGGAACAGGCTCGGGCGAGGTCAACACGGAACACATCGCCAACATGCAAGAGGCGATGACAGCGGCGGGCTTCACCTTGGACAAAGACCTGGCCGAATACTATCGCCTTTACAATGCCACCCAAACCGCGACAGAGAAGATGGACGGCCATGCCATCGACAAACGTCACCGCATAGAGCCTACCGTGTCGTTGAAAGCTATCGAGCGTCAGGCACAAGCCAACGACGTGGCCGTGGTGGTGTTGGGCCGCATCGCCGGCGAGGGTGCCGACCGCGTGGTGAAAGACGACTTCGAGCTGACCGCCATCGAGCGCGAGCTCATACAGAATGTCAGCATGAACTATCATAAGGCAGGCAAAAAAGTCGTCGTGGTGCTCAACCTCGTCGGAGCCATCGAGACCGCCTCGTGGAAGTATATGGTCGACGCCATCGTGCTGCCCTGGACACCGGGACAAGAAGGCGCCTATGCCATCGCCGACATCCTAAAGGGCAAGGTGAATCCCTCGGGCAAGCTGGCCATGACACTGCCTGTCAGCTACATGGACGTGCCTTCTTCAAAGAACTTCCCTTACCATTGGGATATGACCTCGGGACGCAGAGGCACCCGCAAAAACGTGGACTACACCGAATATGAGGAAGATATCTGGGTGGGCTACCGTTATTTCCAGACCCAAAACGTGGAGGTCTCCTACCCCTTCGGCTTTGGTTTGAGCTACACTACCTTCGCCTATTCCAAACCCTCGGTGAAAGCCAACAACGACGGCTTCACCGCCACGGTGACGGTGACCAACACCGGCAAAGTGGCTGGTCGCGAAGTGGTAGAGTTGTACGTGAGTGCGCCTTTAGGTAACCTCAAGGAAAAGCCTGCATTTGAGCTGAAGGCCTTTGCCAAGACCAAATTGCTGGCTCCGGGTGAGACGGAGACCTTGACGATGAAGGTCAGCGCATACGAGATGGCTTCCTTCAACGAGGCCGCCTCGGCATGGGAGACCGCCGCAGGCACCTACAAGGTCTTGTTCGGCGCTTCGGCTGCCGACATCCGCACCACTGCGTCATTCAACATGAAGAAGGCGCAAGCATGGCCGGTGCATGACGTTTTGGGAGTGAAAGAATAATCACATAATATATGATACAATGAAAAAACTAAGCCTAACCTTTATCCTTTCCCTGATGGTCACCCTGTGTGCCACGGCGCAGACCATTGAGAAGACCTATTACTTCGGCGAGCCGAATGTCCGTCAGCTCCAAGGCTACGAACAAATCCAGTTCGCCAACTGCATGCAGAGCGCCCTCGCCGGTCAGCCCTCGCTGCCTTGGCAGAGCGTCAGCCTCATGCTGCCACAAGGACAGGAAGCCTTGTCCATCGAAGTGGAGCTCTCCGACTTCCAAACGCTGGAAGGCAACCACGACCTCTTCCCTTACCAGACGGCCCTCACCTACTCCGACCCCGTGCGCAAGCACTTTGAGAAAGACGAGGCCCTCTATGCCTCGAAGAGCGTCTACCCCAGCCAAGCCTACGGCAAACTCAGCACGCAATACATGAATGGCGTCGGATTCGCCTTCTCGGCTTTCACACCCGTGCAGTATGTGCCTGGCACCGGCGAGGTGAGATACGCCACCAAGGCTATCGTCAGAGTCAAGACGACAGCTTCGAAGGCCGACCATACCCGTATGCTGTGGCTTAACGGCAATAACGCCGAACGAGCCAAGCGTCTCGCACAGAACCCCGAGATGCTGGAGACCTACAACAGCAGAAACTTTGTTTTAGGCGGCTACGACCTGCTCGTCGTCACCCGCTATCAATATGTCAACGCCTTCGCCGACTATGTCAACTTCTACGAGGCACGTGGCCTACGCACCCGTGTCGTGGCCCTCGAGACCATCGTCAGCTCCATGAGTGGTCAAGACAGTGCCGAGAAGCTGCGTAACTACATCATCCAGGAGTACGAAAACAACGGCATCATAATGGTGAACCTCGCCGGCGACACACAGATCATCCCCTACCGCGGCTTCTATTGCCATGTGGACAGCGGCGACGGCTATGACGACGACGGCATTCCCGCCGACCTTTACTACGCTGCCTTGGACGGCAACTGGAACACCGACGGCGACAACCAGTGGGGCGAGATCGGCGAAGACGACCTGCTGCCTGAAATCGGCATCGGCCGCATGTGCTTCAACAACACAACTGAGCTGAACAACATGCTTCATAAGTCGATGACCTACCAGAGCGCCCCCGTCCTAGGCGAGTTCCGCAAGGTCACCATGGGCGGCGAGCACCTCCATGACGAGCCATATTTGAGCAACGGAAGTCAATACCTCGAGCTGCTCATCGGCACGCACGACGACAACGGCTACACCACCACGGGCATCCCCGAGAACTACAACTTCACGCGTCTTTATTACGAGGAAGGCAACTGGAGTGGCTACAACCTCTGCATGGCCATCAACGAAGGCACGCAATACGTGCACCACGACGGTCACGCCAACACAGAATATGTGGCGGGATGGGTCAACGACGACATTACCAACGCCAACTTCTACGGCCCCAATGGTGTGGACCACAACTACACCTTCTTCCACACCTCGGGTTGCATCTGCGGCGACTTCAGCAACAACTGCATTCTGGAACGCATGACCCAAATCTCCAACTTCGCCGTGGCCACCTTCGGCAACTCACGCTATGGATGGTTCAATGAAGGCCAGACCGAAGGGCCTGCCATCCACCTGCACCGCGAGACAGAAGACGCTTACTACCACGACCGCATCCCTTACGGTGGTCTTGCCTTGAGAGAAAGCAAGATCCAGACCGCCCCATGGGTCAATGCCCCGGGACAATGGGAAGAAGGCGCCCTGCGTTGGAACTTCTACGACCTCAATATGTTGGGCGACGTGGCTTGCAGCCCCTGGCACGACGAGCCGTTCACGCCCGAAGTGAACTACACGACTGACATCGACGGAGGCACGGTAGAAATCCATGTGACCAACGCCAATGGCGAGGGCTTGAAGAACTTCCGCTGCGCCTTAATATATGATAATACCATGATCGGTGTTGGCTACACCGACGAGACTGGCACTGCCGTCATCGAGAATTACGAGCCGATGTATTACGACGCCATCACCCTCATCGTCACGGGCTGCGATGCCTGGCCGCAGACTTTCCACATTGACCTCGAAGCCACAAATGAAAACACGATGAGTAACGTAACCCTCTACCCCAACCCCAACAAGGGACAGTTCACCCTCGGCCTGCCTGAGGAAGACTGTGACATCATCATCTGCAACAACCTCGGACAAGTGGTGTACCAAAGCCAAGGCCACGGCGTAACCACGATGAGCCTTGAAGACCTCAGCGAGGGTTTGTACTTCGTCACGGTGAAGTCGGAACACGGCGTAAGCGCCCTGAAGCTTGTAAAAGAATAAAGGTCTTGACCCATTGGTAAAGCCTCGGAATCGCGTTTCCGGGGCTTTTTTCGTGCCCGACAAAATTTTTTGAAAACACTGTTGCGAAATTCCTTACAAATTTCTAATTTTGCACCTTCAATTCCGAGACTAAAGAATATCAGTTAAATCACTAATAATCAATAAGAAAAATGACAAAGTTTGTTTACACTTTCGGTGGAAAAACCGCTGAAGGTAATGCTACGATGAAGAACGAGCTGGGCGGCAAAGGCGCCAACTTGGCCGAGATGTGCCTGCTCAAGCTCCCCGTGCCCGCTGGTTTGACCATCACCACGGAATGCTGCACTGCCTACTACCAGAACAACTGCCAACTCCCTGCTGGCCTCATGGACGAGGTCCACGCTGGCATGAAGAACATGGAGAACATCATGGGCATGAAATATGGCGATCCCGAGAACCCGCTGCTCGTCAGCTGCCGTTCCGGCGCACGCAAATCGATGCCCGGCATGATGGACACCGTGCTGAATATCGGTCTCTGCTCCAAGACCATCCCCGGCTTGATCAAGAAGACCAACAACCCGCGTTTTGTGTTTGACAGCTACCGCCGCCTCATCATGATGTACGCCGATGTCGTCATGGAGAAGGCCGAGGGCATCGAACCTGCCGACGGCAAAAGCATCCGTAAGCAACTCGACGATATGCTTGACGCCTACAAGGAGAAGATGGGCTACAAGAGCGACACCGAGCTGAAGGCCGAAGAGCTGCAACAACTGGCTGAGGACTTCAAGGTCCGCATCAAGGAAGTGCTTGGCACTGAATTCCCGGACGATGCCGAGGCCCAACTCGAAGGCGGCATCAAGGCCGTGTTCAAGAGCTGGAACGGCAAGAAGGCCATCTCCTATCGCCGCATCGAGGGTATCCCAGACGACTGGGGCACTGCCGTCAACGTTCAAACCATGGTGTTCGGCAACATGGGCGAAGGCTCCGCTACCGGCGTGGCATTCACTCGTAACCCCGCTACTGGCGACAACCAATTCTACGGCGAATGGCTTATCAATGCCCAAGGCGAAGACGTGGTGGCTGGTATTCGTACCCCCAACCCGTTAAACGATGACACCAAGAACGAGCAGAACAAGCACATGCAGTCCATGCAGGAGCTGATGCCCGAGACCTATAAGGAACTCTGCGAAGTGCGCCGCATCCTCGAAGAGAACTACCACGACATGCTCGACATCGAGTTCACCATCCAAGACGGTAAGCTCTACATGCTGCAGTGCCGCGTCGGCAAGCGCACTGGCGTTGCCGCTCTGACCATGGCTCTCGACATGCTGAAGGAAGGCCTTATAGACGAGAAGGAAGTCGTCATGCGCCTCACCCCCGAGCAACTCGACGAGCTGCTCCACCCCATCCTCGACGCTGCCGACGAAAAGAAGCATACCGTCATCGCCAAGGGTCTGCCCGCAGGTCCTGGTGGCGCTGTCGGTCGCATCGCCCTCACCAGCGAGAAGGCCAAGGAATACCGCGCCGCTAAGGTGGCCAACATCCTCGTCCGCGAGGAGACCAACCCCGAAGACGTGGAAGGCATGCGTGCCGCCGACGGTATCCTGACCGCCCGTGGTGGCATGACCTCACACGCTGCCCTCGTGGCCCGTGGCTGGGGCAAGTGCTGCATCGTGGGCTGCGACGCCGTGAAGATTGACCTTGAAAAGGGTATCGTGAAGATTGGCGACAAGCAGTTCAAGGAAGGCGACATCATCAGTTTGAATGGTTCCAAAGGCTGGGTCTACGCCGAGCCTGTCGGCATGATCAACGCCACCGAGAACCCGCTGTTCCAGCAGTTCATGGCACTGGTCGACAAATACCGCAAGATGGGTGTCCGCACCAACGCCGACAACCCTGAAGACGCCCAAAACGCCGTCAACTTCGGTGCCGAGGGTATTGGCCTGTTCCGTATCGAACACATGTTCTACGGTAAGAACAGCGAAGAGCCACTGGCCAAGCTGCGCAACATGATTTTGGCCAACACCACCGAAGAGCGCGTGGCTGCCTTGAACGAGCTTGAGCCTTACATCAAAAACTCCGCTAAGGGCACGCTGAAGGTCATGAACGGCAAGCCGTTGACCTTCCGCCTGATGGACCCGCCTTTGCATGAGTTTGTGCCTCATACTGAAGAGAAGCAAAAAGCCCTCGCCGCTGAGCGTGGCATCAGTTTCGAGGAAATCAAGAAGCGTATCGACGCCCTCAACGAAGTGAACCCGATGATGGGTCTGCGTGGCGTCCGCCTCGGCATCGTCTATCCCGAGATCACCGAGACTCAGTTCCGTGCCTTGTTCCAGGCCACCGCTGAGCTGATGACAGAAGGCTTTGACCCGCATCTGGAAATCATGGTTCCGCTGACCATCAATGTCAAGGAGCTTGAGCACCAGAAGGCCATTGCCGACCGCGTGCAGAAGGAAATCGAAGCCAAATTCGGCGTGCAGATCAATTACATGTATGGTACCATGATCGAGATTCCGAGAGCCACCCTCGTGGCTGACCAAATAGCCAAAGTGGCTCAGTTCTTCAGCTTCGGCACCAACGACCTCACCCAGATGACCTTCGGCTTCAGCCGTGACGACGTCAACGCTATCGTGAAGGACTACATCGAAGAGAAGATCATCCCTGCCGACCCGTTCAACACCCTCGACCAAGAAGGCGTTGGCCAACTGGTGAGACTCGGTGTGGAACGTGGCCGTAGCCAACGCGCTAACCTGAAGTGCGGCGTGTGCGGTGAGCACGGCGGTGACCCTGCTTCGGTCCACTTCTTCTACAAGACCGGCATGACCTATGTCAGCTGCTCGCCGTTCCGCGTCCCCGTGGCACGTCTGGCTGCTGCTCAGGCCGCTATCGAAGAAGAACGCGCGAAGTAAATTTTGGATTTAGAATTCAAAATTGAAAGATTGACAGCCTCCGAGAATCTCGGGGGCTGTTGTTTTATACCTTCTCCACTTCAATTATATCTTCGGAGAGATATACCAAAAACGATAGTATCGTCTTTTCCGTCATTTCCTTTAGGGCACTGACATAAGTACGCACCTGGTCTTTATAGTCATCGTCCTTTTTACCCGTCTTATAATCCAAAAGATATACCGTGTCATCCAGTTCGGCATAACGGTCGAAGCGACGGACCACGCCTTTGTACAGCACCTCACATTCCGTCTTCACTTTTGCCGACAGAGCAAAGGCCGGTCCAATCAGAGGATGTTCAGACATCTGATGGAACCTGTCGCGAATCCAATCCGCTGAGGCTTGGTCAAGCGTGCCGTCGACGAGACAAGGCGTCAAAATAGCGTCCAACTCCTCAGGATAGCTAATATGTGACAGGATCTGATGCACCAGCTCACCCCATTCGCGCGGCTGCAAACGTTCGTTTTGAGATTGCCATAGTTTGGTTGGCACTGGGTCAACTTTGATTTTCCCGAACCAATCCCCAGCCACCGAATCGGTCTTCAGCGCTTTCTTTTCGTCTTTCGTCTTCTCTTCGGGTTTCATGAAATCAGGGTTACCAAAACGATAGACCAGCGCATCGTTTCCAGCCACTTGATGCTCTTCCTTGTCCGCAAGGAAGTCGCGGATGATATTGGGCTTGTCGGATTTGCCCAGCTTTGCGATGACGTAGAGACGCTGCACGGCACGGGTGAAAGCCACATAAATCAGGTTAAGGTTGTCCAAGCAGTTGCTTTCCTTCTCCTTTTCGACCAGTTCCAAGGCTTTGCCGCCCATGCTCTCCGCTTTTGAGTCCAGTTTAAACAACACCTTGTCCAAGTTGAGTATGGCTTCAAAGCCCAAATCCGTGGGGCTCAGCCACTCCTCCGCCGACCTGCTGCGGTTCAGTCTTTCATCCAAGTCGAAAATGGCCTCGGGATAGATGACTACGGGGAACTCCAGTCCTTTAGACTTATGTATCGTCATGATTTTCACCGCATTGCCACTTGCAGACATCACAGAGAGCTTGTTCTGCTTTTTATCCCAATACTTCAAGAACTCGCTTATGCCCTCCATCGGTCCCGACTGCCATTTGAAAACCTCCTCCATGAAGTAGTTCAAGAAGGAGTCGAGGATGGTGTCGAAATGGAAGAAACGTAATAAAGCGGCACAAAGGTCATAGAGGCAGGTCGCCTTCGAGAGCGCTTCTTGCAGCTCACCGCCTTCGCCTATGCCCAACACGGGCTCTATCGCCTTTTCACCCTTAGCAATCGCCTTCACATCGCCAAAGTTCTGGCTTATGTCGCCTTCGAATTCAGGGTTTTGCACCAGTTTCCAATAATGCAGCACATTGGCGACATTCGTCTCGTTGTCGCCATACAACAGATAACGCAGCGTGTTCACCAACAGTTGTACCTTATCGGATGACTTGAGCAAGATTGAGTCTTGTGAGATAACGGGGATGCCTTTGTCATTCAGATAATTGGCCATTTCTGAGCCATAGTCCGATTTACGCGTGAGCAGGGTGATGTCGCTATATTGGTAGCCTTTGGTTTCAACGAGGTCACGAATGATGGCCTCAACCCTTTCGAAGCAATATTTGGGCTGTTCTTCCGGTTCGTAGAGTTCCACCTGCACCAAGCCTTCGTCGGCTTTGGCTTTCTTTTGGAAGATGTTCACGCCCTCTTCGGTGCCAGGCTTATTGGCCACATACACCTTCTGCAGTTCAGGCGACAACTGATGAAACGCATACTCGAAGAAGGCATTGTTGAAGTCGACCACCTGGGCAAACGAACGGTAGTTGGTGTCAAGGTTCTTGAAGGCAAAGTTGTCCTTCAAGTTCTTCTCAAATTGTCGGAATGCCGGTTCACGCTTGTCCTTGGGCAAGGCATAGATTTCGGGCAGGTTGACGATCTGTTCCACCTCGCCGCTGCGGAAACGGTAGATGGACTGTTTGCCGTCGCCCACCACCATGCTCATGTTACCATTGGCCAAGCCATTGTCGACCAGCGGCAAGATGTTCTGCCATTGCAGAATGGAAGTATCCTGGAACTCATCCACGAAGACATGGCGGTAATATTCACCGATGCGCTCATACACAAAGGGGACCGAGAAGTCACCCATCACCGCATTGAGCAGCTTGTTGAACTCCGAGATGTGCACGATCTCTTCTTCGTTAGCTAACTTGTCGAACTCCATGCGAATCTGTACGCGAAGGGCATAGAGATACAGCAGGTCGCGTTGCGTCTTGTAGAACAAGTATTCGCCCAAGTTGAGCTCAACGTAGTCCTTGATGGAACCCAGCATGGGCATAAGCGCGGAATTGATTTCGTCAATCTTTGCCTTGCCCAGTTGTTTCTCGCCTTCTTTAGAGAAGCAGTTACGCTTTTCCAACACGGTGTAAAAGCGAGAGCCGGGCTGCCCATATTCTCCATCTTTTAACTTCCTGATGTAAGAGATAAAGCCTGTCTTTCCATAGGAATAGTATTCATCTTTCAATCCATAGCTCGTTTCCAGCCTCATGAAGTCATCCAAAAGTGCCTTCAATCCTTGCTCAAAGCCTCGTGTCTTGCCATTGAGGAAATCGAGTGTCTCCTTATATTGGGCTGCGTTTTGGATGTTGTTGCTGCCGTCCTTTTGGTAGGCCTTTTCAGTCATCAGTTTGGTGATGAACTCAGTCAGCTGGACTTCTACGGGCGTATAGCGTTGAGCATCGAACTGGTTATTGCTGAAGTCGACGAGCAAACGGGTGAGATAGTCGTCCTCGTCGCTGATTCTCAGTCCCAGATGCTCAGTGATGGTCTCGGCCACCTCGTCGGTGTCGATGCTGACAGCATACTGGTTGGGCAGACCGAGGTCATGGGCGAAGGAACGCGACAGCTTTTGCACGAAGGCGTCGATGGTACTCACGCAGAAACTGCTATAGTCGTGCATGATACACGTCATCAGGCTTTGCGCATTGCGTTTCAGTTCCTCATCGGAGATGCCCAACTCCTCGATCAGTTTCGCCTCCATCGACTTGGAATCGACTTCCTTGCTTTCGATGATTTCGCATAGTGTCTTCACGATTTTCGCCTTCATCTCATTGGCAGCGGCATTGGTGAAGGTGATGGCCAGAATATTCCTGAAATTGGCTACAGCGCCTTGGCTACCGAGGCACAGCTTCAGGTATTCCTTAATCAACGTAAAGGTCTTCCCCGCCCCCGCCGAAGCCTGGAAGACTTTGAAGTTGGCAGCGTTTCCCATAATCAATTGTTTTCTTTTTCTTTCTTTTTGGGCCTCATCAGCGGCTGCCCAGAATTGATCGTATTCTGTTTCTTGAACAGGTCGCGGAGGGTGTTGAACGATCGGCTGAACGACAAGCCCAAGCCTTGCGTGTAGGGCGCACGTCGGTCAAAGGACGCACTATTGAAGTTCGAGTTGTAATTGGAATGGTTATAGAAATGCCCTTGCAGCTGACCGTCCTTAGTCAACTTGTAGTACATATCGACTTCTCCGACGATGCTGGAGGCATTCGCTGCATCATAACTCGTCATCATACCCACATTGGTCTCAATGGTCAGGCGGTTTTGGAACAACTGCGTGTGCAAAGCCACCTGATATTCGTCGTACGAATTTTCACTGCCGGCGTGATAGTTGAGGCCTAGATTGGTATTGTCGGTAATATTCATACGCATACCACCGCCCAAGATATTGACAAGGCTCATGTTGCCGAGACCATCACCTATGTATTGGAATGAGTTCAGCACCAACAAAGACAAGGCCTGCGATTCCATGACAGCTTGGTTGGTGGTATCAACAAGCGAGAACACCGTCTGCGTAATGTCTTCAGATGCGTTGGGTAGCCTCATGCCAAAAGTAAGTGTAGGATTGAGCAAGGCACCATTCAGGTGGATCAGGCATTCCACGTTGACGTTGCTATTGCTTGATGTGGAGTCGACTTGTATGCCCAAACTTGATAGCGAAGCCCTGACGGAATAAGAACCCGTGACGCTGATGCGACCGTCCGTCGGGTTGCCAGACCACGACAGCGTGCCGCCCGATTTCAGGTTAAACGTCCTGCTCACCAACTCCATAAGCCTGAGTTGAAAGCGTCCGCTCTTAATGGTATAGTCGCCATACATCTTGAAGTCCTCGGCTGTGGCCGTGCTCATCTTCACATTGCCGTTGCCCGTCGCTTCGATGGTGCCAAGGTCGCTGGGAAGGATGATTTTCAAGTTGGCGTCATCTGTGGCACTCACGTTCAGGTTCAATCCGAAGTTGCTCTTTTTGACTTCCTCCACAACCTCTTCCTCTTCGCTTTCCACTGCATTGTTGACAAAAACGATAAAGTCATTGTCTTTCACCGTGGCCGCCTTGTTGAGCGAGATGGTCATGTTAGTGCCTTGACGCGTCAATGCACCGATGTCCAGCTTGATGTCGTTGAAAGGCCCGTTAACTTTGATCACACCACTTGCGACGGCAGTGCCGTAGAAGGTGTCGTTGTGCTTGCTCGTCGTGGCCAATGCCAAAAAGTCGCGCGGATACAGTTTTAAGTCCAGATTGAAATCCTTCAGTTTGTCATGATGGATGACTCCTTCCACAAAAGCCTTGTTGCCCAGCGTATCCGTAAGCATCATGTTCTCGAACGATATGGTCTTGGTATCGACCAAAACAGTAGGACTAAAGGAATAATACGTGTTTAGGTAATCAATTTTACAACCGCCGTTTTTGATTGCCAAACGGCCCTGGATTTCGGGCTGCTGGAGCGAACCCGTGACGGCAATTTTACCGTTGCCGAAGCCTTGCATACGCGTCACGATGCCCGTCAGCAAGGGGTTGAGCACGTTGAGTTGCAGGGAGTCGAGCTCCACCATGAAGTCGAGATTATCGGTCTTACGCGCCGTGTAATACGAGCCTGTCACATTCAGCGTTCGCTTAGTATCGTTGACGATATGCATGTCGAGCCCCACCGCCTTGTCCTCGTTGTCCCAAGCGCTCTCGATAACGGCGTCGCCCACCAAATCGCCATTTACGCCCAGGTCTTTCACTTCCAAGTTAGCGAGTACCATCGGCTTTTCCTTCAGACTACTCACCAAGGCATTTCCGGAAATGAAGCCGTCCAAGTCGAAGCCCTTGAAGAAGAGGTCGAGGTTGGAGATATCGAATCGGCGCAGCATCACTGAAAGGGTGTCGCCTTCAGCCATAGGCACATAGCCGTCAAAGCGGATAGACTGAAGGTTGTGACTCAGCATGATGTTGGACAACAAGGTACGACCTTCCGACAAGTCAATGTAGTTGTCAGGCGAAACCGACCACACCGAGTCGTTGACCCTCACATCCGCCGAGGTCACGGAGAAGATACCGCCTTTTTCGTGAGGATGGAAATACGTCTCTATAATGGCCTTGTTGTGATCCTCCAATTCGTCGTCGTCCCATCTGAGGCGGGCGAAAATGGTGTCGTCGGTCATCCTTGTGATAAGGGAGATATTGTCCAAGCCAAAAGCCGACGTGTCCGCCTCGTTCTCTTTGCCATACACCACTTCGCCGAGCGACAAGGTAGTCATGGCGGAGGTCATGAAGTTGAAGTTCTTCAGCTCGATGTCATTGATCTCAACGCCGCCAACCTGCACGTTCTTCGAGCGCAGGGTCAAATTCAGCGAGTTGGTGCGCGACGTGAAGGTGCCTGCCAAAGTCGTGTTTTTGGCAATCTTCACCGAAGGCATAAGGAGGCGGCTGAGGGTGTTGGTGTCTTTCAACGTTAGTTGCAACATAAAGTCTTGGTCCACGTCATGTGTTTCCTTGTATTCCTTGAAGGCCTCGCGATTATACTCAAACTGCGGGAAATGCACATACGAATCCGCATATTCGTTGAGGGTCATCATCAGGCTGGCAAAGTTCATCTGCCCTGCCATTTCGAAATTGAAAAAGTCGCAGTTCATCTTGATGCGGCGTTGCATCAGGTTGTCGTTGACGATGGATCCGGTGAATTCCTTCATGAAGTAGCTACCTCTGCTGTCAACGTACGTCATACTGTCGATGCGCACCACGCCTTCCAAATCGTCGAGATTGAAACCATCCATGTTGACATACAGCTTGGCGCTGATTCTCGAGATGGAGTCTTCCTTCAATATGTTGAGGGAGCGAAGGTCGGCATCACGGATGACAGCCTCGAAATCAGACTTGGGGTGTTGCTTGTCGCTGAAGTCAATCAATCCGTTGAAGTCCATTGACAAGTCGTCGTCGTCAACCATAATCACGCCTTTGAATCGGTTCTCCTTCATGTCGCCGTCCAAGACAATTTCATCGATATGGTTGCCAAGGAGTTGCGCATCCGTCAACGCCCCGTCAAGATACAGCTCCATGTCGCCTTTCTTGGGGAAAGTCGCCGAGAAGTTGGCGTTCAGATCAAGGTCGCCGACAATCTTGGTGGCATTGGCGATGGCACCTGCTTTCACTCTATTGGCATTGATGTTGCCCGAAAAAATGTTGTCGCCTTTAGCATTGCGAGCGCGAGCAATGGAAGCGTCGATGTTGCCGATACCCGAGGCCAGCTTGATGTCGGATGAGAAATTGCTGTACGAGCCTTTGAAATCCAACGAAAGTCGTCCCTCTTCCATGGCACCCAACGACTCTGGCATGGGAATGGTCTTGGTGCTTGAGGGGATATAGAAGTTGGCCAAATCGTCGTAGGTGAAGTGCATGTTCTTGATATTCAGCGTATGGTAACCGTTTTCAAAATCAAGAGGATGCATGCTGATGCTGCCCTTAAAATAGGTCGACTTGCCTATCTCAGCATTGATGTCGTCGACGCAGAAATGCTCGATGGGACCCGAGAAACGGCCTGAGAAATTCACACGGTCAGGCATCTTGTACATCACTTCGGTGAAGAAACCAATGTCGGAGAGCATGATGTCGGAAGGCCTGATGTTGGCGTCGAAAACAACAGAGTCCACAAAGCTTTGGATGTCATCGAAGCCATTGTACATCATGTTGAGGTCCATGTCGAAAAGGCTGTTGTTGGTCTCCATTTTCATGCCTTCAAGGAAGATACCTTTCTGACAAACGACGGTATTGGCCTGAAAACTCTTCAAGTCCAAACCGCTCAATTCCGTGGCCGACAGGTTAGTGATATTAGCGCTGATGGAGTCACCGAAAATATAGAAATCGCCGGCTTCCAAATTGATGTCGTCGAGGTCAAGATGGGAATAGTCCATGAGATGCTTGGCAGTCTTCACCGAGTCGGCTCGATTTTGATTCCACAGCATGAAGTCGATATTCTTCAACGAAATTTTGTCTATCCTAAGCTCCAAAGGCTTCGATTCCTTTTCCTTCGGCTTATCTGAGGCAAATGCCTCCGCCAAAAAGGCGAAGTTCATCTTGTCCTCGCCTTCGTAGGTAATCAGATTGGCTTCCGTGTCGTGCAGCTCTACTTTTCCCAAGTGGAGGTTGCCCTCCAAAAGGTCGGGGATGTCGAATTGGGCCCGCAAAGCCCCGATTTGTGCCAAAGTGTTGTTCTTCAAATCCTTGACAGTGACGTCATCAATAAAAATGCGCAAGTCGGGCGTAACGGCCAAACGGCCCACCTTGATGTCGGATCCGGTTTTTTCAGAGAGATAACCGCCAGCAAAGCGCACTGCAAACTTCTGGATGATAGGGTCTTGTATGGCCACAAAAAGACTCGTGATGATGGCCAGCACCACCACAATTATCACCAAAATGCTATGGATAATCTTTTTTTTAATAATTTTGACCCTTCAAATTGAGACCTATGAACGAATACATTTTAGGCATCGAATCGTCGTGCGACGACACCTCTGCCGCAGTGCTGCAAGGCACGCGCGTGCTCTCCAACGTCATTGCCGGGCAGAAGGTTCACGAGCAATACGGGGGCGTCGTCCCCGAACTCGCGTCGCGCGCCCACCAGCAAAACATCATCCCCGTCATCGACACGGCCTTGAAGACTGCAAAGATAGAAAAAAATCAGTTATCCGCCATCGCTTTTACGCGAGGACCCGGACTTTTAGGCTCGTTGCTCGTAGGCACCTCATTTGCAAAGGCTTTCGCGCAGACTTTGAACATCCCGATGGTGGAGATCGACCACATGAATGCGCATATCCTGGTGCATTTCGCCACGGATGAGACCCATACCGAGGTGCCCGACTTCCCGTTCCTGTGCCTCACCGTCTCGGGCGGCCACACCCAAATCGTCGTTGTGAAAGACTATTTCGACATGGAAGTCATCGGAAAGACCATTGACGACGCTGCGGGCGAGGCCTTCGACAAGACGGCCAAGATCCTCGGTCTGCCTTACCCTGGCGGCCCCGTCATCGACAAGCTGTCCAAAATCGGCAACCCCGAGGCCTTCAGTTTCGCCAAGCCCCAGATTCCCGACTTGGACTACAGCTTCAGCGGACTGAAGACCAGCATCTTATACACCGTTCGCGACAACCTGAAAGTCAACCCGAACTTCATTGAGGAAAACAAGGCCGACCTCTGCGCCTCGGTGCAGAAGACCATCATCGACATCCTGATGAACAAGTTGGTGAAAGCCAGCAAGCAGACAGGCATCAAAACCGTGGCCATCGCAGGCGGCGTGAGTGCCAACAGCGGCCTCCACGACGCCATGCTCGCCATGGGCGATAAATACCACTGGAAAGTCTTCATTCCCCGCCTATCCTACTCGACTGACAATGCCGCCATGGTCGCTGTAGCGGGCTATTTCAAGTTCTTGAAAGGCGAGTTCGCCAGTCAAGACTTGGTGCCTTATGCTAGGCAGAGTTTGAACCAATAAACAAGCACGACCATGAACTGGACCGACCTCCTCTCCAACAAACGCTACGCGCAGCCTCAAAAGAGCGCTGACATCCGCAGCTCGTTCCAACGCGACTACGACCGCATCATCTTCAGCAGCCCCTTCCGCAGACTGCAAAACAAGACGCAGGTGTTTCCATTGCCTGGCGCACAGATGGTCCACAACAGACTGACCCACAGCCTCGAAGTGGCCAGCGTGGGACGCTCCATCGCCTGTCGTACCGTTGAGAAACTGTCGAAGAAGCATCCTGAACTGAAAGAGCGTCAGTCCGACATCGAGACCATCGTGGCCACGGCCTGCCTGGCCCACGACCTCGGCAACCCGCCCTTCGGCCACTCGGGCGAAGACACCATCAGCAGCTTCTTCAAGGACGGCAAAGGCAAGGAATTGAAAGACAAAGTCTTGCCAGAGCAGTGGAGCGACCTCATCGCTTTCGAAGGCAACGCCAACGCCTTCCGTCAACTGACCCACCAGTTCACAGGACGTCGCGCCGGTGGCTTCTCGCTCACCTCGGCGACCTTGGCCACCTTATTGAAATACCCCTACCCTTCCTTCGACAAAGGCAGCCGCAAGAAATACAATGTCTTTTACTCCGAGATAGACGCCTTCAAGGAGGTCGTCGAAGAATGTGGCATGCCCCGCATCGACGCCGAGCATCTCGTCTATGCACGCCATCCGCTGTCGTACATGATGGAAGCCGCTGACGACATCTGTTATCTCGTCCTCGACATGGAAGACGCCCACAAACGCGGCATCATCGGCACCGAGGCCATCGAGGGATGCTTCCTTTCGTTCTTCAGCCCCGAAAAGGACAAGGATTTCTTCAAGCACAAGGAGAAAGCCTATGCCGAGGTCAGCGACGTGAACGAACGGATGGCCTTCCTGCGTGCCATGCTCATCAACAAGTTGGTGAACTGCGCCAGTGACATCTTCGTCAAGAACTACGACGCCATCATGGAAGGCCGGTTTGAGAAGAGCCTCATCTCCCATCTGCCCGAGTTTGAGAAAAACGCCCTCGACCTCTGCCGCGACGAGTCGGTGAAGCACATCTATCGTCATCCCTCCGTGGTGAAAATCGAGCTGACGGGATTCAACGTCATTGGCACGCTGCTGGAAGAGTTCACTGATGCCGTCATGAACCCCGACACTCCTTATAATAAAAAACTGCTGTCGCTCATCCCCGAGCAGTTCAAGGTGAACACCGACGACACCTACACCAAACTGCAGTCCGTCATCGACTTCATCTCCAACATGACCGATCTCTACGCCGTCAAACTCTACAAAGACCTGCGAGGAATCGACTGATGAAGAGGACTTTGGCCATAGTATTGCTGCTGCTGTGTGGAGTGCTTGCATTCGCGCAGGATTCTTTATGTCCTCCCACAAAGTCTTATCTCATCGCCGATGGCAACCCGAAAGACACGGCCTATCTGAAAGCGAAATGCGAGCAAGCCGACCTGGGCTTGGGCCTTGCGGTACTGGCCAACCGTGTCCCGACCAACAGCAGATTTGTCACTCCCAAGCCATCGAAACATCTCCTGAGACAAGGCATCTTGCATCTGCAACTCCCTATGGATGAGACCCAAAACGAGTTTGCAGTATATCACTCCGAGTTATTCGACCTGCCCTCCGCCATCAACGTGCTGCAAATCGACAACGAGCTGATCACCTACGGCACCACGGAAAAGACAGGCAACATCAATCTATTCTACAACTGCGTCCGCGGCGCCTTCGGCACCAAGAAAACCGCACACGACAAAGACGCCGACGTCTACAAACTGTGGGACACCCCAGAGCGCACCCTCCTCCCCGATTTCGAGCTGCAAGAACTAATGGTACAAGCCCAAGCTCAGAGGCTGGCCAAGACAACTTATGATATTTTGATTTTCAACGACTTGAAAAGCTACGGCTACAATGAGCAGGGCGACACGGCCATCGGCCATTTCCTCGACACCATGCGCAAATACAATCCCGACAAACTCTTGCAAGCCGACTTGTTAACACCAAGTTCAAAGCCTTTTCTGAATCGTGTCAACGAGAATCAACTCTGGAACGCGTCGATGCGTACCAAAATCGTGGAGACACTGAACAAGAAGCAAGAGTTCTATCGTAACGACAGTATGCCATGGATGATAGGCAACTTCCATATCCATCTCGCGGACAAGAATCGGCAAGCGACCTCGATGGAGGAATTGGAATGGTTCCTCGCCAAAGCAGCCGCTTTCGACGCGGGCTTCGGCCTTTTCTTCAATGCGGAAACCATGCAAAGACATGGTTTATCCAATATCATGCTCAACACCATACGGATATGGGAAACCCTTCGTTTATCTCACGCTTTCACCGAAAAGATGAAGGAAGCATTTAAAGACCCATACAGCGATTGGCACATCAAAAAAGAAGACACCTCCTTCTACCTCTATCCCCAGCACAACTCACGTCGTTATTTTTGCAATCTCACCGACGACCATTGGGAATGGAGATCTCCCTACACAAGCGAATTTGCGCTCAGCATCATCGTCGAAGGGAAAGGCAGCATCAGCGACCTGGTTATCATAACCCCCAACGGAATGCTCAGTTTCCCCTGCACCATAAAAGCCGGACAATACCTCATTTATGATTTCGAAGGCACTGCCTGCATCACCGACTTAAACTACAACAAACTTGGAGACGTGACCGCAGAAGGCATATCGGTCTTGGACGAAGGCGTATCCGAAGTGACGTTTACCTGCAAAGTGAAAACGGAAGAGAGGAAAAAACCGGATGTAGCCATTCGCTATCATACCCACGGCGAGGCGCAAAAGCTTTTGTATTACGGCCAGAACCATCACAAAAGCCATTCCCTTCCCCACAAATGAGGATGTTTTTCCGTAAAAAGTATCATCAATAAGGAGTCATGCGAACGAAACGTCTTTGTATTTTTGCAAGCTGAAATAGTAGCATCCCATGACAACACTTGAAAAATTAGATATAGGAAAATCCGCCACCATCAAGGCTGTGAACGGCGAAGGACAACGTCGGCAGCACTTCCTTGACATGGGTCTCATCCCCGATGCCATCGTCAAACTGGTGAAGTTCGCCCCCTTGGGCGACCCGATGGAGGTGATGGTACACGGCTATGCCCTCACCCTCCGCAAAGCCGATGCCGCCTTGATCGAAGTGGAACCCCTCACCGCTTCTACAGTTGAGGAAGACACCGAATCTCAAGATGACAACCACCTATATATCACCTCGTTACCCGACCACAACGCCCACCCAGGCTTGGGTGAGGAAGGCATCTACCACGACAAGACCCACGAGACGCCACTGCCCAAAGGCACCACACTGACTTTCGCCCTTGCTGGACAGCAGAACTGCGGCAAGACCACCCTCTTCAACCAGCTGACGGGCGCCAACCAGCATGTGGGCAATTTCCCCGGCGTCACCGTCGACCGCAAGGACGGCGTCATCAAAGGCCATCCCGACACCTCGGTCACCGACCTGCCGGGCATCTATTCGCTGTCGCCTTACACCTCAGAGGAGATTGTCTCACGCGAGTTCATCATCAAAGAGAAGCCCAAGGGCATCATCAACATTGTGGATGCCAACAACATCGAACGCAACCTCTACCTCACCATGCAACTCATGGAGTTAGGCATACCTATGGTACTGGCGCTCAACATGATGGACGAGGTGCGCAACAACGGTGGCAGCATTCTCGTGAACGAGATGGAGCAAATCCTGGGCTTACCCGTGGTGCCCATCTCGGCCTCGAAAAACGAAGGCGTCTCCGAGCTCGTCGACCATGCCATCCACATCGCGAAATTCCAGGAAGCCCCTGTGCGTCAGGACTTCTGCGACAAAGACGACCACGGCGGTGCCGTACACCGTTGCCTCCACAGCATCATGCACCTCATCGAGGACCATGCCCAACGTGCCGACATCCCCGTGCGTTTCGCCGCCTCCAAACTCATTGAAGGCGACGCCATCGTCATGGAGGCATTAAAGCTCTCACAAAACGAGAAAGAGACCCTCGAACATCTCATCGTGCAGATGGAAGAGGAACGTGGCCTCGACCGCGCCGCGGCAATGGCAGAGATGCGTTTCGCCTTTATCAAGAAACTCTGCCATAAAACCGTCATCAAACCCAAGGAAAGCAAGGAATACCAACGCAGCCGCCGCATCGACCGCATTCTGACGGGCAAGTGGACCGCCATCCCCATCTTCATCCTCGTCATGGTGGCCGTCATCTGGCTCTCCATCGACGCCCTCGGCGCGCCCTTGCAGGACTGGCTCGACCAAGGCATCACATGGCTCGCAGGCGTCTGCGGCACAGCCTTGGCCGACTGGAACGTCAGCCCCGCCGTGCAGTCGCTCGTCGTCGACGGTATCTTCGGCGGCGTAGGCAGCGTGTTGAGTTTCGTACCTATCATCATCCTGCTGTTCTTCTTCCTCAGCCTCTTGGAGGACAGCGGCTACATGGCGCGTGTGGCCTTCGTCAGCGACAGCTTTTTGCGTAAGCTCGGCCTCACGGGCCACAGCATCGTGCCTATGCTCATCGGATTTGGCTGCACCGTGCCCGCCGTCATGTCGACACGCACCTTGCATTCCTCCCACGACCGCTGGCGCACCATCCTGCTGACCCCTTTCATGAGCTGCTCGGCGAAAATCCCGATCTACGGCTTCTTCACCAGCTTGTTCTTCCCGGGTCGCGGTGGCGTGGTGCTCATCTGCCTCTATCTGCTGGGTATCATCGTCGGTATCATCACCGCACTGATAACCAAATGGTTGGGAAGGAAGAGTGAGGTCTCGCCTTTCGTCATGGAGCTGCCCAACTACCGCATGCCGAACGCGAAAAACGTCGCCCACCTGCTGTGGGACAAGACCAAGGACTTCGTGCAACGTGCCTTCACGGTCATCTTCTTGGCCACCTTGGTCATCTGGTTCCTGCAGACCTTCGACTTCCACTTCACCATGGTCGAAAACGGCGAAGGCAGCATGTTGGCGACCGTGGCCGGCTGGATTGCGCCTATCTTCCGCCCCATTGGCTTGGGCGAATGGCAAATCGTCACCGCCTTAGTGAGTGGCTTCATGGCCAAGGAAAGCGTGGTGGCCACATTGGAAGTGCTCAACGCCATGCCGTTATTCACCACAGTAACGAGCATCTCCATGCTTGTGTTCTGCCTGCTCTACACGCCTTGTGTGGCCGCCGTGGCCGCCATCCGCCGCGAGTTGGGCAGCAAATGGATGCTCTTCATCATCCTGTTCCAATGCGTCGTAGCCTGGCTTTGCGCTTGGTTTGCCTATCTCATTGCTAATGCCGTCATCGCATGAACCTGCCTACCGCCATAGTGTTGCTAGTCGTCTTGGCGATGGTTGTGATTGCCATTCACTTTCTGCGTAAAGGAAAAGGATCATGTTCGTGCGGTGAAAATGGCAAGAAAACGATGAAAGGCAAATGTGCTTCCTGTTCGGCGGAGTGTCCGTTGAGAGGGCGCTGACAATCAAGCCTTTTCCAGTTCACACAATCCATCGCAATTGCCCACCACGAAATCAAGAGGTGGGTTGTCGCCTTGGACAAGGCGAGTCAGATAGAGTGGCTCGCCAAGGATGAAGAGGCTGCAACAGAAAGTGTTTCCTACTTTGAGCTTGGAGTTTTCAGCCGATTCGACAACAAACTTTTGTTCGCCGAGATAACGGAAAGTACAACGACGGTCTGGCTTCCATGAGACCTTTACACAATCGCCAACGCTCAGGTCAGCCACTGCAATATGGGGCGACAACACCTCATCTGACCCGCTTCCCTTCCCAATGTCCTCGACAAAGTCATCCCAATTATCGTAACCAAGAAAACGCGAAAGGATTTCCAAGGTGCTGTTTCGTGTTTGGTCAGCACCTTCGATGTAACCCCACAAACGTTTCAGCGTCGTTGGACTCATGGTTTCTCTGGTTCGCTCAAAGACAGCGCCACTCAGGAAGATGAAGTCCGTGGGCGTTTTCATCTTGCGTTTCAAGCTCTTTTCGATGCGTTTCTTGAGTTCTGATATTTCGGGGCTGGTTTTTTGCATAGGTCAGGATTTTACGTTGCAAAAATGCGGCATTTTTTTGAAACTACAGTAGTCCTTGTTGGTCCTTTTTTATTGGAATGAAAATAGCACAGCTTTATTTTCTATCTTTGCGCCAAACTCAAGAGATGACCCAAGAAAGCACATCCGGGCCCTTTGGCGGCAAGTTCCTCACGGAGGAAGAAACACAAACGTCATTTGAACCGATACCGAGCCATGGTTTCAGCGAATTGGTGAAGGTGAAGCGACAAGGACGGTGGTTTTTGCTGAAAGGCCTGAAGCCCGAATATCGCCAACAGCCCGTATACCTTGAACTTCTGAAAAAAGAGTACGCCCTGATGGTGCAGCTCGACCACCCCAACATTGTGAAAGCCTACGCCAAGGAGATGAATGATAAGTTGGGTCCATGTATCGTGATGGAATACATCGACGGAGTGACCCTGGACCGTTTTTTGGACAGCAAGCCTTCGCGACAGGCACGGCGCAAGGTGGACGACCAACTCATTGATGCATTGTCCTATATTCACAATAAGCAAATTTTGCATCGCGACCTAAAGCCAAGCAACATTCTCATTACTCGCAATGGCAACAATGTGAAAATCATCGACTTCGGCCTATCCGATGCTGATGATTACGCCATACTAAAACAATCCGCCGGCACTTTGGAATTTATGTCACCTGAACAAAAACAAAAAAGTGAGTCCAACGGCAATTTAGTAATAGATTGCAAATCAGATATCTACACTTTTGGTTTGTTGTTGCGTGAGATTTTTCCACACCAGTATCGTTGTATCGCGGCCAAGTGTACACGCAAAAATCCAGAGCAACGCTATCCCAACATGGAAGAAGTGCGCAAGGCTTTCGAACGGTACGACCGTCGGAGGCGTTGGCTGCCAATGGTAGCCGTTGCCGCGGCGTTTGTGGCTTTGATTTTCTTTGCCATTAGGACAGCACCAACCGCCAAACCATCTGACTCTTTAGTTGGCAGCATATCGACGGACCAGCAGAAGTATGTTGAAGAGGCTGAATGGACTATCAACAAGATGCTTAGTCCCATCGCCGAAGAGGCCCAAAAGGGTCAGGAATACCGCGAAGTACTCATGGCAAGGTTGTCGAATACCAATGTGGCCATTAACGCCTTGATTCAGGAAATGAGCAGCCTGTATCCATCTAATAGTCAGGAATATTTATCTTTCCTTTCCATGGCGGGCAACATTCATAAGAGAAAAGAATTACAGTATCTCAATCCTATCAATGCCGTCTCCAAGTCGTTCAGGGAAGACTTTGGCAAGGGACTGTTGAGCCAATCGGCATACGACAGCTTGGAATGGATGCTTTCGCCCACCCTAACGACCTGTGCGGTGACAGGAGTTACTGCCTCTTCAGCGACAAGCGGTATCAGCATCCTTGGGGATGGTTATCGTGGTGGAGTGGAACGGGGACTCTGTTGGGGCATGCTTCACAACCCGACTATCAAGAGCAAGCACGCTTGTTTCGACAATATGGCCGACACCCTTGTCATGACAGGTTTGTTGCCCAACACCACCTACTTCGTCAGGGCATATATCTCTGGCAGCGCTGGCGTCTATTATGGCAGCGAAGTCACTTTTACTACCTTGTCTGATGACGTGGCAACGTCTGTGGAAGAGGGTGCCTTGCCAGGACTTTTTTCGGTCGCTGAAGGACGTCAGGTGCAGTTCTCGAAAGGCAACCTGCAATACCAAGCCTCTACAGGCACATGGCGTTTCGCCGAGCATCAGTATGACTTTGTCGGCAAAGCCAATGAAAACATCTCGGCGACCTACGACGGTTGGATCGACCTGTTCGGATGGGGCACGAGTGGCTATGACCACGGTGCGTTGCATTGGCAGCCATGGAGTAGCGATACCATAGCGCAAAACAACGCCTTCTATTACGCCTATGGCAATGCGTCGTATGACCTCAACGACTTGACAGGAAAGGCGGATTGGGGCTATAATGCCATCTCGAATGGCGGCAACAAAGAAAACCAATGGCACACTCCGAGTATTAGGGAATGGGTGTATCTGTTGTGCGTCCGCAATACCGTCTCGGGGGTACGTTATGCAAAAGCATTCGTCAACGGCGAGGAAAGTATGCTTATCCTTCCCGACAATTGGCATGTCGCCACCTATCATCTGAATTCCATCAACAGCTATGAGGCCCCATACGGGGCCAACGAAATCAGTCTTTCCGACTGGCAACAAGTGCTGGAGCCTGCCGGCGCGGTGCTTTTGCCTTCTGCAGGTACACGCACTATCGGCAATGTTTTTTGGGGAGCATTTGCCTACCACACCGCAACAGCTGGTTCCGAAAACTCATATAAGATGTCATGCGGAATCGATAGGCCTATCGACGCTCGTACGGGCCACCGTGGCGACGGGATGGCGGTGAGGCTGGTGCGGGATATGGAGTAGACTAACCGCCCAACTGTTATCCCCCTAACTCCCTAATTTCCAATTCACAACAAAAAGGACCAACAAGGACCAGCGTGAATCGGATTTTTTTTAATTTATTTGCAGACGGAAGAGAAACCGATTCGCTTGAAAGGAGGTAGGCAACGGATTAAAGATCAACAAATGGAGAAAGCAATATACGATACAGTAATTAAAGGAACACCATTAAAAGAAATCGTTTGTGTTATATTAGCAATTCTATTGATTTCTACACCTGCGTTCTCACAATCTTCACCTACGGTAAAAATAGAGAAAAACAGAAAAATTGCTAACGGTGTTGTTTATTCCGGACCTTCGGTTAAAGAGCATATTCCCGCTGGTAATGGCAGGTTAACTTTTAGTGGACAAAAAAAAGAAAACTTCCCTGATATTATCATAGTAGGGTCTTTCGATGGGAATCAGATATTTGATGCTGCATTATACCAAGGCGACACCCTTCGCTTTTGGGGAGATATGACTTATAAAATACAAGCCAACAAATCCGTTGCCTTAACTTTGAATCGTGGAGAAGTCTATGATAGAGACGGCAACATACGCTATTGGGTTGATGATAAAAGCCCTATCGTATTGAGCAATTCTGCCTCTGAAAAAACAGCAGCTGACTTGCGCGGAAACGGCTCTGTAATCACCTATATAGACCCTTTGATGTCCGCCAGATATAACCTTATGGCTAATAATGGATTTGCTAATAGCCAATCATATAATCTTATAGTAAAAGGAAACAAATGGACAATATCCTCTTCCGATGCACGCTTCACCTGGGATGGACAATATGACTTTGACTCTAAAGATTATACGACCTGTCTCAACCGGCCATTACATCTTATTTATGGAAATGACTATGATATCTCACCTGATAAAGATGCTTTTAATCGGTTGATAGATGTTGAGACACCCGACACTATCCTTTACTACACTTTGTTGCGTATGAGTCAAGCACGTCCCATGGTTCGTAAAGGTTTTTCGCATAGCTATTCACAGTCTGAATATCCTTATTATCACATAGAAGAAATAAACAACAAAGATAGGGTATGGTTAGATAATGGCGCATATACTTTTTATGCAAATAATACCACAGCTCAAGGTTGTGCTAATTTCTTTGGTACGCCTAGACAAGACTACACAGAGCCTTTCGTCGTGTGTATCCATAAATCAGAACACGAACAAATAATAAAAATATCCAAAAACACCCTAACCCTTGTTGCAAAGGGAACCATACAACTTGCTTGTGATTTTAACCGTTCTGACGGTTCTCCTAAGACTCCTGCTGTTAATAAATTTTCCACCCACGACTGTTTCTTCTCTAGTAGAATTAAAAATCATTCTGATCTGTCTGAAGGAACAGCTAACAATATGACCGTCCCCTTTCTTGGTCAAGAAGCAACGTGGAAAGTGTCATCCACCACTAAAATATGGGCAACACCAAGATCTACTAATGCGGGCTCTTATAAAGATGCAACAGGACGCGTTAGATCAACGGGAGACCCTTTTCCTCCACATAGGGCTGTTAGAACTGTCACTCAGACACTCAATTTAAACACGATTGCCCAAAAAGCCGGAATCACCATTCAAGAATTGTTGATAAGGCTTGCTGCGACAGGTATTGACGGACTAATCAATATCAAGAATGGGCCACTGTTAGTCAATGGGGAATCCCCACGTTGGACAGAAATAGGTTTATATGCTGCCACATGGATGGCTGGCGGCTTTACAGATCCTGACAAAGATTTCAACAATATTATTAAAAAATCCATTCCAGCTAATTCCAACAAGATGGCGAAAGAGGTATGGATTGCAAAGCACAAAGGATACTCCCATGTGTTGGATTTCTGTGCTACACAGATTGAGTCAGCTACATCTTTGGCTTCTTTGTACAATGTTTTTATTGAACTTTATCCAAATGTCTTGCCTAATGACACTGACATTAGTAATCCGAAACAATTATTTTACAGCGCTGTATTTTTCTCATCATATTCAGATGGCAACGAAACGAATCCTATCGTGTACAACTATCGCAAACGTATACAAAACAAACTTGTAGCTTTACTAAACAAAGAAAACAGTGATACTATGGAGGAGTTTCTCCTTGCAGTACAGTCATTCGGATATACTCAAGGAGCATTCCATTATGCCAATCATCCTGTTCCTTCGGTGCGCAAAGCATTAAAAGCAGGTCTCACACAAAAGGAATATTTCGACTATCCAACTCTTTATAATGGCATCTTATTTACAAAGACAGAGGATTCAATTATACGTGAAAAATTTGAGGGTGTACTTACACAAAGTTGCGAAATTGCCATTTCAGAGTTAAAGAAGTTTGTTGATAGAGATATCGTATGTAATGATAATGAACGATTGACCGAAGACTTGGCTCTTTTGGAACAAATGATAGATTACATTCATAAGAGCAATTATTATTATCCAAATATAGATCCAGGGTATTTTTCGAGTGTTGAGAATGCCAGGAAAGGATTCGCGGATAAAAACAAGCTGCCTGCTCCAAAAAATTCTGATGCCAAAACGTTCATCAAACAGTTTTTTGGCATCACCCATGACTTCACTGAAACAGCGTTCGGAATCAATATGCGTATGGTTTATGTTGAAGGCGGCAGCTTTGATATGGGCTGTACAAGTGAACAGAAAGGGGGGTGCAATGACAACGAATCGCCAACCCGTTATACCACTGTAAAACCCTTCTATATTGGGATGCTTGAAGTCACGCAAAGTCAGTGGGAGAAAGTAATGGGAACAACAATCGTTCAACAGAAAAACAAGTTAAGTACAGACGATGATATTCGCGGGCAAGGGCCAAACTATCCAATGTATTTTGTGAATTATGAAGATGCGAAAGAATTTTGTATGCGCTTGAGCAATATGACAGGTAAAAGATACAGACTTCCAACTGAAGCCGAGTGGGAGTATGCAGCACGAGGAGGAAATAACAACGAAGGTACAATGTACAGTGGCAGCAAAAAGGCAAAAAATGTCGCATGGTATTATATGAATAGCGATTTGGCAGTTCATGTCTGCGGCACAAAACAACCAAATATTTTGGGCATATACGACATGAGCGGTAATGTTTATGAATGGTGTGGGGATTGGTTCGGACCATATCAACCCAATGACAATGATAACCCTCATGGTGCTGTATCAGGAACATATCGTGTAATTCGCGGTGGCGGTTGGAGCACCACGGACAGAGGTTGTCGCGTGTCGAATCGTGTCTATTTGCAGCCAGATGAACGTAAAAACCATTTAGGATTTCGTGTCGTCGTTGGCCAATAATTTTATATGATTAATAATCAATAATGTATAATCATGGGCTTTTTAAAGAATATGTTCAACGAAGCCGGCAGCAAGGCTGGCCGTGCTATTGGAAACAAGCTGTTCCCAAAATCGACGGATTATGTCCGACTTGGCGACTTGAACGGCAATTCGGCTCAAACCGCCAGAGAAATTGCCGAGGCACAAAGTGAGGCAGAGCAAGAAAGGATCGAGGCTCAACTATTGGCCGACAAGATGCGTTTGGTCCTCAGCGTGCAATTCGTCGCAAACGATATGAATCACAATCTGAATGTGCTGTCCCAATTGGCTGCGGTTATGGACTCCTTGCCATCATGGTTCAATAGGTCTGATGAGGAAAAACGAGTTTACAAGACTGCCAAATCCAAAATGCAAGCTGGTTTGAATATATGTAGAGCGAAGGATCCGCACAATCCATCGTTAGAATATTTTATGGAAAAGTATATGTAAAAGTATATGTAAATAAAATGCTATGGAAACAAAAAATGAATTTGGTGTCTTTTCGGAAGATGGAAAAATCATGTTGAGCGTTACGGCAAGTGGCAAGCTTGTCGTGCCGCCAATAGTTGAGGATCTTGCCAAAAACGAAGAAGGCTTTTGTCAACTAAAGCGCAACCAACTCAATGAAATAGTTTTTTCTGAAGGATGCACGAAAATCGGTTCTGGCTGGGATATTGACATCTACGATATTGTCGACCATGATGATGGCTCCTTGCATGATATTTATCTGCCTTCTACCATACAAGAGGTAGATGCCAATGCATTTTCCCATTATTATTCTATTCGTAATGTATGGGTCCCAAGAGGCTTTAAGGGAAAGATTTGCAAGATGTTGCCTAAACATTTGGCGAAGCATGTGAAAATTGGCATTTTTTGAAAATCATAGTGTATGGCCTTCTACAAATAAAGAATTCACCTATGTCACTTTTTGATATGGCACAACGCTTTTTTCTCTTGTAGGTTGAAAAGATGGTGCCATTTTTTGAATTTCCCGCCAAAAGTTACCATATTATGCCGTAATCAAATTTTGAATTATGGAAAACAACGACAACATCAAGAGATTCAAGTGGAGCAAAGTGTATTTGCTTCAGAGGAAAGGTAAAGGCACAAAGTTTTTTTACCCTGTGAAAAGAACCGAAAACACCATCACCTTCGAGTACCGCATTACCGACGGGGGAGAACTTCAAACATTGAACGCTATTGTTTTCGTTCCCACTGGACATGATTACGAGGTAGCCGGGCCTATCGAATGGGACGGAGGAAAAGTGTTTCTCGAAGCCAACCGCAGCATCGAAAGAGGCGGTGAGGGGCGAAGAAACGAAAACGGCAACCACGAGGTGCTGATTGGGGACAAATGGGTTAAAACCGAAGACATGCTTGACGCTTTAAAGGCAATGGACGAGGAGTTTTTGAAGTGCCTTGGTAAAAACGCTACATTTGATTAACCATAAAAACCTCGCGATGTAAAGGGCAATCGACAACTTAAAAAATGAACAATAATTTAGATTCCGAAAAGTATTTAAAACAGTATGCGGCACTCGAAGATGCTGCCAAGGCAGAAATCATTCAATTCTTGTCTAATAACCCCGCTGGTCGCTATATTTATTTTGATTGCGACATTGATGAAGAGGATGATGCTTATAGCGATAGTGTCTTTACGGTTATGGATGGTAATGAGCTGGTTATAAACATCTGTGGTGTAGGTCTGAATGATGATAAACATATTGTTATCATTACAGATGACGATACAGAAAACTGGTTTGAGCCAGACGAATGGACTCATGCCTATTTGGAAATGTATAAGTTTGTAGTTAACAATTTGGATTATGCAAAACAAAGCATTATCTGTGATGCTGTCACTGATGCTGAGAAAAGTAGAGAAAATACAAGAAAGAGCGATGAAAAAGAACTCGGCGACGAAGAATTTTTAGGCATTATTGCAGACCAATACAAAAACAATGGATTATCAAAAGAAGAGTTAATAAAGGCTGGGGAAAAAGGATTAGCCTTCGCCCGTGAGATATACGACAAGGGACAAGGTTTATCGTTTCATGATTTTGCAGAATGGCATGTAAGACGGGCAATAATTCATGCTATGGCAGAGAAAAGGGGATTGTTATAAATGTAACTGACGGAATCTCTTTCCCGCTATTGCGAGCTTGACACCTGGGCGATGGTGAAGGTTTGGGAGAAATTGAAAGAAGTGGCCAAGTAAATTGAATTTTTAGCGAAATGTGACAATATTAAAGACAAGTAATATTAAAAATGGAAAAAGAACGTAATCCCCAAAGTAAGTCTTTCTCAAAAGACATGATTTGTTACGATGGCAAATCTATTAGTTGTAAACCATTGAATAATACCTATAAAGTCTTGTGTATAGCGCAAATTTGGGTGACGCTTCAAGAGAGACCTGTAAAGATTAAAGAGTTGAACGATATGTTCCCCATCCAACTCAACCATTACTATGATTCCAGGAAACATTCTGGGGAACAGTATAAGCATCTTTTTATACAAAGGGAAAACTACATGTTTGCAACTGAATCGGGGATTCAGAAGCAAATACCTGCTACTTTTACGTACAGGGATATAGATTGGAGTGGCAGACATGATATTCTTCTAACTCCTTCAATGACTTTTCCTCCCAAATATGCTACACTACTGCTGAAGTGGAACAAAAGGGATACTGAGGCGTTTATCAAACACGCAATGACCTTGCCTGAGTTTAAAGATAAACTCTCAGTAGGCAAAGAAAGATAGCCCTGATCCGCTATTGCGAGCTTGACACCTGGGCGATGGTGAAGGTTTGGGAGAAGTTGAATGAAGTGGTGAAATAAGTGGTTTTGAAAAAAAGTTTGCCATTTTTTTGAATTTTCGGCAAAAAGTTTCTATAATTATGTCGAAACCAATAAATATACAATATGAATACTGATCCACATGCAATAGAACTCCCCAGGCCGAGAACAGGGCTGGATGCCGTCTATGACGGAAAGGTAAGGGAACTCCTCAAGACCTACAACCACCTCGAGTCGCCAAGTGTCTTTATCAAGAGGCTTGTCGCCGTTTACCAAGAAGCCTATGGTGTCGAGGGCAAAATGACTAGAGAGTTGCAGGAGGAGGCCATTGCTCACCTTTCGTTCGAGAATTTAGAACAGCTCTATATCAAAGTTGGCAATGACGAGGAAAAAGAAAGCGATTGAATTGATTCTCGACCAATGCCGTGAATTGGAGCACATCCACCGCACACATATTGTGGATGGCCATTATGAGCGATGCTTCATTTCAAGGCCAATGGCAGGACTTCCTGACGGCGTTGAGATAGTGATCGATGGAGAAGAGGACGATGAACTTTCCGCCAACACTCCGCATTTCCATATACGAGTGGGAGCGAGGAATTACGGAAAACTGAGCGACAGCAAGTCCCAACGGATGGAATTAGAGGTGTATATCAAGGATATTCACAAACTGAATGTGTGGCGTAGGGAAGTGACAGTATTTGTGGGTTTTCAGGTATTATCCAGAGTCCGCAGGGAAGTCCGCAAATGGTTAGACATGAAAAACCCGTCATTTGAGGGCTATACCAACTGGCAGGTTTTAGTCCATTTTTGGAATGTCAACAACCCATCGCACAGAATCCAACAGGAGTATGCTGAAAGCAAGGGGCGTCCCAATGAAATATCGACAAATGGCTCACACGGCGACTCGTTCCTGCTCGTGGTTGAGAACGAAAATGATTACCGAAAGGTTTACGACTATTGGAGGTCGGAGTATAACCCGACGGACTATTTCGACGATGAGAATATTTTCCAGCCGCTCCCCGATTCTCAATCTTTTTGGTGGTATGCCAACAGCGTTGGATTGCACGACGAAGAAGATGACTATTGCTATGCGGGGAAAGCTTATGAGACAATCCAGACCTTAGTCAAAACCTTCCCTGATGTCATGTTTCGCAGAATAAAGATTACCCACAACAAAGAAACAGACAGAATGCTTTGTCATGCTGTCCGGCATGGAGGTTCGTTGGATGAGGAACTATGCCTGTTCGACTTGGTTGTCAGACATAGCGATTACGGTGATATTTGGAAAAACTGCAAATCATTCTATGCCGAGCAAAAAGAGTTTTAGTGATGCCCTGTCGAGGCTAATAATTTTGTTGCCATTTCTGAATTTTCAGCAAAAAGTTTCTATATTATCCTGATCTTCTAAACTCGAGATACCTATGGAAAAGGAAAACACCACACACCAAGGACACTTTAAATTACTCTAAAAATGAAAACGAAAAAAGATGTGTTGAATGCTGTCGTCAAGTCTTTTCCCGTTTATGAAGTGCAACAGATTTGTCTAGATGGCCGTCGCTATCCTCGACGCCGGATCAGTTTGCAGCGTGTTGGCTTTTACGACACCAAAGAGCATGGGGAGGAGGCGATGCGCGAGCTTTTGGAAACAGAGAAAAAGAATTATGAGGCGAGAGGGTTGGACTATCACGACGATTGTCTCGGCTATTTTTTATTTGAGTTGTTGGTTCATGACAAGCCCTCTTCGTTTTATTGGAACGAGCGTCCTTGCAAGTGTTATTCATTCACTGCTGATGGTAAATTGAATGATTTTGTTGCGCTGGATGAATTCGGATGGTATCGTGGCCGTAAAACAGAAGATATCCGTTTCAAGGTTGGGGACATCGTCGAGGTCGTTGACGACGGCGTTGCTGAACTAGTGATTATTGGAGGCTTACCGATGACCAAAGAGTATTACCGTTACTTGGAAGAGAACGAAGAAGAATGTGAACATCCTAGCCAATTCCTCAACGAAAGCGATGACTGCTACCTTGTCTATCCCGTGGATGGAGAAAAGGGGGTACACTATCATCCACAGTGTTATAAGGTCTTCCCTCCAACACGTCCTGTCTCCGCCCGTATCACTGCGCTGCTGAAGGCCAGACTTGCTATGGAATTGCCAGCAGGGAAGAAGCCTGAGAAGTAAGAATTGGGCTATACTGATAAATGTGGCGCAGATCTTTTATGGGATGGCGCCACTTTTTTTGAATTTTTTGCCAAAAAGTATCTATATTATGCTGTAACAATAAAATACGAAACGACAATGAGTACGTATTTGCAACAATTCTATCCTTGTCTGGAAAACAGACACGTCTATCCCTATCGTGTTGTCTATCCGATGATGTTGGAGCATATCGATTTTGCTCCCATCACCATCCTATATGGCAACAATGGTAGTGGCAAGTCCACACTGCTAAATGTCTTGGCTAGGCATCTTGGCCTTAAGAAAATGACGTTAGGCAACGACAATGAGTATTTCGAAGGATACGTGAAAAAATGTTCCTCAAGTATTGATGATGAAGGGCTTCCTGAAGAAAGTTCGTTTATCCGGAGCGAGGACATCATGGTGAAAATTGCCAGGCAACGGAAACTTTACGCTGAAATTAAAAATGAAGTCTTTTCAGACAAAGAAATAGAAAAAATGAGTGATTATGGGATAAGCGAGAACCTATATGAAAAAGCGCTGACAGATCCCGAGTCAGTGAATGCAGCGGATTACGCCCTCCTGAGTCGATTGGGGGATTTTCAAAAAGCCCGATTGAAGTTGGACAACAGCGAAGCCACCTCCAACGGGGAAACGGCTTTGGAGTATTTCAAGGAACATCTTTTTGATGAGTCGTTCTATCTGCTTGATGAACCTGAGAACTCCATGGCTCCTGCATTTCAGCAACAACTGGCCCAGCATATCGAATTGCTGGCGCGATTGGATACTCAATTTGTCATTGCCACCCATTCGCCTTTCCTGCTTGCCATACCCAATGCAAGGATTTACGACCTCGATGCTCGCCCCTCTATGGAGAGGGCATGGTATGAGTTGGAAAACATGAAGGCTTACTATCGGCTTTTTAAGCAGTTTGAGGATCGTTTTTGAATTTTGAGACAAAAGTTACTATATTTGTAGCGTCAAAAACTAGCAAACCTATGCGTATCGACAAAGAAAACAACATCATCTATTTCGACAACGACGAGGAGTTTTACGACTTTTGCGTGGAGTCCTATTCTGTGAACAGGAGGGTTCGCGACCAGCGTGTCAGGAAAGCCGGTTGGAACTTTAGCGATTGGTATCAGAGCCATGTCAACGATGCCACAAAGATTGTCATACTTGACGATGATTCGACCATTCTGCGCCGTGGCGGCATGGTTGCTGGCCGTGCGGGAATAACCAGAAAAATCAATGCCTACCGAGTCAATCCTGTCGAACCTGATGACCCTGAATTGCTGTTAGAGGCAAAGGGGGATTAATATGCTCCCGACTGATAAAAACATCTCAAGTGGAGCGGCTCAAAGTTGCTCCACTTTTTTATGTCATTTTTTTGAATTTTCCACCCAAAGTTTCTATATTTGCAATCCAACTACATAGAGGCAGGCAAGGATTTGCCTCGGAGTCGCGCCTTATCAAACATATTAAACGCTCTATTGTTATTCGATTGTTCTTCGATATTAAATCGAATAACAGACGAATAACTGACCTAAAAGAATAGAGTAAAAGAGGGCGCAGCTACGAGGCTATTCTGAGGCTGCCACCTGATTAAAACGAATCTGATATGGGAAAAAGACAAGTCAAAGGTTTATCGCTGATTGGGAGAATGCCACAATCGGGAGTGACCATTTATGAGAAACAGGGGAAAACAGTAGTACGGACTGCGCACAACAGTTCAAGGCCGCGTCGGTGCACCCTAAAACAATTCGTACAACGACAGCGGATGAGGCATTCCATCGCACTATGGCATGGATTGTCGCTTTGTGATACGATGTTCACCGAACACCAGTCGGCCTACAATGGCTTTGTGGCGCTTGCCAATAGGCTGCCAGCGGTTTTTGTCGAAAAAAGCTTTATGGATAGTTATGCTTCGTTTCTGATGCCCGATATTCCGGTGAGCGAGGGCAAACTGCTTACGGTAAGGCAGCATCTTGGCGAGGTGGACGGCGTCGCGGCGCTCATTGCCAACTTGGATAAAAAAGACATCCGCCAAGGTATGGAGATGTGGCTTTACACGGCAGAGCAACGAGTGGAGCATGGCGTGCCGAGAGTGTTTTTCAAAGTCAAAAAAGTGAAGAAAAACGAGTTGGTTGAGACGGCGGAAGGTGTCGCGTTGGTGGGAGAGGAGTTCGCCGACCACAACAAAGGCTGGGCATTGGTGTTGGTTGACGGTGAGCGATGCTCGACGCAAGGCATCGTCACGCAATGCACGCTTTACGAGCAATACACCACCCAGGAAGCCCTGCTTGCCGCAGCCAAATCGCACAGCAGCAGGAAAATGAAAATCGAATTGCCGTCTGGGATTTTTTGAATTTCTCCGAAAAAGTTTCTATATTTGTAGCGTCAAAAACCAGCAAACATGCGTATTGACGAAGAAAACAACATCATCTATTTCGACAACGACGAGGAATTCTATGACTACTGCGTGGAAACATATTCGATAAACCGAAGGGTCCGCGACCAGCGCGTCAGGAAAGCGGGCTGGGACTTCAGCGATTGGTATCAGAGTCATATCAACGATGCCACTAAGATTGTCATACTTGACGATGATTCAACCATTCTGCGTCGTGGCGGCATGGTTGCTGGCCGTGCTGGTGTCACCAGAAAAATCAATGCTTACCGTGTCAATCCACTTGAACCAGATGACCCAGAGTTGCTGATGGAAGTGGAAGATGTAATAAATCTAAAAAAAAGTATTTAGTCATGAATACAAATCCCCCAACAACATTATTGAGTGACTTTGCAAAGTTTTACAAAGGCAGCAAAAAGTTACCTTACAATTTTAACGTCCTCGACGAACAATGTGGGCATATCGTGGAAAACTCACACACCAATATGCTAATGAAACTTCTTCAGTACAAGAATCAATATGGCTATATCTTTTTGGAGAGTTTTTTCTCTAATATGGGTGTAGATATTAGTATTGAGCCAAATATAGATGTCAAGTTTTACAGAGAGAAATCATACGCAGGTGAAAAAGAAAAAGGGCGTTTAGATGGCCTTATTTATCAACATGAAAAATTTGTTTTGATTGTTGAAAACAAAGTGAATGGAGCAGGAAATCAAAAGGAACAACTTAAAAAATACATCGAAGGTGTTATAAAAGATAAAGATATATTCAGTCCTAATAGTGATGTGAATAAAAAGAAAGTTTGGGTAATGTTCCTCACTAGAGATGGTGATGGGAAACCGGATAAAGAAAGTTGGAATTATATGAAAGATATGTCTATTTGTAACGATTCTGATTATGACAAGAATGAAATCGAAGGTCCTCGCTATGTAGCGGTTAATTATCAAGAGCATATTCTACCGTGGTTAAAAGAAGAAATTCAACCAGTCGTAATGCAAAAAGAGCAAGTTCTCAATACGGGATTATTGCAATACATTGATTTTCTAGAAGGTATGCTTGGCATACGTCACTCAGATACTGAGTTGTTAGTTGATGGCAAGAAGTGGTTGAAAAATTGGATAAATGAAAAAGTCATAGATATCAGCAAAGGTAGTTTTAAAACGATTAATAGTAGGTTGGATAACATCAAGAAGGATATTAACAAACAGTTGAAAGAGAAGATAAAAAGTAGAAGCGAGGATATTGTAGATTATCGTCGTTATGCTGGTTTGCTGAATAATCTTTTAGATGAGATTAACGACGAACCTATGAAAGACTTCTTTGAAATAACTCGCAATTATTTTGAATCAAAAGGCTTAATGACAAAATGTGTAATTTCCCACATTTTCAATTATTACTACATTCAAATTCGGGATGTTTCCTGGCCGCGTAGCGTTCATTTTGAATGGTATCCTTTGGGCGTAAAAAGATTAAATGATCCCAAACAAAAGGAATTCACATTCTGTTTTCATGTTGAGAATGCCAAAATTCGCAAGAAGTTCGAAAAAAATGAAAAAATAAAGAATTGTTTCAATACCAAAGGATTTAGCATGGAAACGCTTAGTCGTACGCTTACGTTTAAAAAAACAATTGATAATATTGATAATAATCCTTTCCTTAATAAGAATGATTTAGATGAATTCTTGGAAACAGTGTATGGCAGCGTTACCAATGATATGATTGAGCAAATCAATAAGATACTGAAGGAAAACTAAATAATCGTCACTCATGCCCAAAACCCTCTCCAAATCACGCTACACCGCTTTCTGCCAATGTCCCAAGAACCTCTGGCTGAAGGTGTATCAACCCGAGGAAGCCAAAGACGACCCGGCTTTGCAAGCCCGCTTCGAGCAAGGCAATGAGGTGGGCGACCTCGCCATGGGACTCTTCGGTCCCTACCAAGAAGTGACCTCCCATAAAGCCGACGGTAGCCTCGACTTGAACAAGATGTGCGAATTGACGCAACAGTACATGGGACAAGGTGTGGACAACATCTGCGAAGCCTCCTTCGCTCTCGAAGGTCACTACTGCGCCGTCGACATCCTGCGCCGCAACGGCGACGGATGGGACATCTACGAGGTAAAGAGCAGCAGTTTCCCAGAGTGCGATGGCGAGGAAACGAAGTTGGAGAAATATGCGCCCGACATCACCTATCAAAAGTGGGTGCTCACACAATGCAGTGTCAAGGTCATCAATACTTATTTGGTGTGCCTCAACAGCAGCTATGTAAGGCATGGCGAGTTGGATATCAAGGGCCTGTTTGTCATCATCGACATGCACGATTTGGTCGAGAACGAATACCTGAAAGTGCCTGCACAGAGCAGCCAAGCCTTGAAGATCTTGGGCATGAAGGACGAGCCTGACTACGACCTTTCCGAACATTGCATGAAACCATACACCTGCGCTTTCTTCGACTACTGCAAACGTCAGCATGGTGTGCCGCAGGATGAGCCCACCGTCTTCGACCTGTATCGTATGAACTTCCCGAAGAAGCTGGAGCATTATCACGCTGGACGCATTACTTTCGATGCCTTGCGTGCGGTGAAGCTGAACGACAAGCAGCAGATGCAGGTGGAGTGTACACTGAACCAAAAGGAACACATCAATGTCAATGGCATCCGCGAGTTCCTTTCCAATCTGAGTTATCCGCTTTATTTCCTTGACTTTGAGACCTTGCAGCAGGCCATCCCTCAATTTGACGGACAGAAGCCATACCAACAGATAACCTTCCAGTATTCGCTCCACATTAAGGAGAATGCCACTGCGCCCTACCAACACAAGGAGTTTCTGGCACCCAACGATGGCACCGACCCGCGTCGTGCCGTGGCCGAACAGCTTTGCAAGGACATCCCGATGAACGTCTGCACCTTGGCCTACAACAAAGGCTTCGAATGCGGTCGCATCAAGGAACTGGCTGCGCTGTATCCCGACCTCGCCGTTCATCTGATGAACATCCAAGAGCATATCCAAGACCTGCTCACGCCATTCCAGAGCGGCTACTATTATGTGCCTGCCATGGCTGGCTCGTTCAGCATCAAGAGCGTGCTGCCTGCGCTCTTCCCTGATGACGCGGAACTCAATTACCACAACCTCGACGAACGTTGCCAGAACGGTGGCAATGCGATGACGCTCTTCCCAAAAATCCAAGACATGTCGCTCGAAGAAGCCAAAGCCAGCCGCGAAGCCCTGCTCCGCTATTGCGAGCTTGACACTTGGGCCATGGTGAAGGTTTGGGAGAAACTAGAAGAAAAGGCGAGCTAAAACTGCCACTTATTATAAAGCAAGTTTTATAAAATAGATACAAACCATGAAAATCTATGATTTAACAAGAGGAAAATACCCTGCTATTCAATCCCCTATTGAGATTTATGCTGACAACGTGAAGCAAATGGCGCGTTATAGCTCCGTTTTTCAGTCGTTGTTTACAAATAACAAAAACGACATCGGTGCTCTACTGAACAATATACCAGTGTTCTTGGTAGATTCTTCTATGGCAAATGAATATGTTGCTGTGCCAAAATGCCAGTTCTCGATTCGTGTGCCTGAGGATAAATATGGCTCATTTGTAGATAGTGAAGATTTCGACATTGACAATTGGGCAGCTTCCAAAGAAGGTGATTTGTCTAAAAATGACGATTCAAGCGAAATGGCTTCTCGTAGTTTTGCCATTACTGATTTGTTGGGATTTTACATGTACACGGGGGATTTTGACGTTATTCCTAGACGTATTTTTATTTGGATGGATAAAATATTTGATTATGCCGAAAACAACACAAAAGCCAAGGCAAGAGCCTATGCTAAAGCATTGTTCGATTTGGTGTTGCACCACGAAATGAGTCATGCGCTGATGGATGTCGAATTGTATGGCGTTCACCCTTCGCCAAAATTCACTTATGCAAACGACTATTCGTATAGATTCTATGAAGAGGCATATGCCAATGGGTTAGCATTAACAATTCTCTTGGACAAATCAAATCCTACTGGTCTTGACCAGCATCAGCAATCATTTATTGAACGATTTATCCAGAGCCAAGGTCCTGGCTATTCTGATGGATGGGAGTTGCAGGGGCTTCAAATTGTTGACATCAATCAGTGGATGAGCATAAAATTACTTTTCAATTTTGAAATCGCACTTTTAATAAAAGATATGTGGGAACACAAACCATTCTTGGACATAGTTTTCGAGGATGTCGCTCATGACGGGGTAATTGCTGCGATAGACCTCAGCGGTTCAATTAGAGCAAGTATATCAATGAGCAGGTAAATGGGGTGTGATCGATACGAGTGGTAACAAGATTGTTCCATGCACGAATAATAGTATTGTTTTGTAAAAGTTTAAGTGACGCACGCGGGGGCATAGCCTGCACCTCTTATTTTGTTTTTCTTAAAAAGAGTCTATTTTTGCATTGAAAACCATAAACGATATGAAAGGGATTTCCAAATTATGCCACACGGCCCTATGCCAATGTCCTAAGAACCTTTGGATGAAGGTGTACAAACTAAATCAAAACCAACAGAGATGCCTTGCTCCGCTATTGCGAGCTTGACACTTGGGCTAGGGTGAAGGTTTGGGAGAAACTGAAAATGATTTGCAGTTGAAATAAATAATATATAATTGTAAACAAACTTTTATTCATTTTATAATCATCTATTTATAAATCTCAAAATGTGTTAATTATGAAAACAACATCGAGCGAAAAACTAAAAATAAGTATGGCAGGCGAGTATGGCGTCTGTTCAGAACTATCCAAACGAGGATTTGACGTCAGCATTACTATGGGTAACGCTAAGGCTGTCGACATTTTCGTCCATCTTAATGATGGATATTTTAGAAGAATTGAAGTGAAGACCACACGAAGTAATAAATTTGTTACTGGATTCTTCCAAAAGTACTATGATAAAAGTCGAAACGATCATCCCGATTTCTGGGTTTTAGTTTTCATTGATTCTGAGAACATCTCACATTATTACATTCTCAGTCATGAAGAAATGGGAAGAGCACAAATGGAAATGAACAAAATGACAGAATGGAAAAAAGTTATTGGGTGTGACAACGTGAAACGAAGCATGGTTGCGCAATATGAAAATGCATGGAAAAAAATCAAATAGCAGAGGATTGGTTTTTGATACTGATCTTGATTTTCTCTCTCAAATGACTTATCACAAAAACGATTGAATATAACCTAAAAGCCTCGCGATGTATAGGCAAATCGTATGAAGCAATGAACATCGATGAAGAAAAAAACATCCTCTACTTCGACAACGACGATGAATTCTATGAATATTGCGTGAATCCCGACCTTGTTGTCATAACCAGCGACCAAGGCGCTCCACATTCCGATTGGCTATTCACCGAATGGTATCAAAGCCATGTCGATGAAGCAACAAAGATAGTCATTCTTGATGACAAATCGACAATCCTACGCAGAAACGGCGTGGTGTCTGGCAGGGGCGGTATTTGCAAGAAAATCAATGCCTACAGAGCAGTTGGCCCTAAACGCAAGCAAATACTGATAAAGGTTAAAGAAGAATAACAAGTTGAGTATTATAAACAGAACCAGCTGTAGATAGCCCCTTCATGAGGCCGGAGGCTGGCTGGCATCCTTCTCATCCTGTAGTAGAAAGGTCTTGGGATGCCGTTTTTAAACTTTTTTTGCCCCGATTTACGAATTTTCGGACGAATCGTATTATATTATGCTGTTTTCAACTAATAACAGCATCAATATGAACGATTATCTTTTTGCCCTCATTATTGCCGCCTATATCATCGGCGGCGTTTTCATCGTCCTTTGGATGGATAGAAACTATTTCGATGTCAAATCTGGCAGTGAATCCTCTGAAAAATGGAGCGTTTGGTGTGTCCTTTTCTGGCCTTTCATTTTGCCGTTCGTTTGGCCTAAAGCTATGCGTATCAAGAAGCAACGGACAGCTCAAGCCCATGCCGATTTCGAAGCCATGATGGCACACTGGGATGCAGTTGCTGAAGAAGCCAAAGAGATGAACATCGAAGGCAATGTGCTGGTACGCGGCATTGCTGGCGAAGCCTTCCCAAACATAGTGACGAAAATCGGAGAACAGGCTTTCTGTTGCTGCGAGGAACTAGTGGAGGTCATTATCCCAAATTCGGTGAAGAAAATCGGCAAGGAAGCCTTCTGCGCCTGCGACAACCTGACCAAAGTTGTCATCCCTGACTCGGTAATAGAGATTGGCAGTGGGGCTTTCGACGAATGCACCAGCCTCACAGAGGTTCACCTGCCAGTCTCGTTGCGCAAGCTTGGCTTGGCCTTCGACAATGGCCCCTACGAGGGAAGGGACATCTACGTCCATTTCACAGACCCTGCTCGATGCAAGGTGGAGATACTCAACGACGAGTCGACGGGCTGGCCCGCAAATTGGAACGACCGACTCTTTGTGCCAAAGGGCAGCTGCCAAGCCTTTGAAAAAGCCGAGCCATGGTGCGGTTTCGAGACGATTCAAGAGTTCGAATAAAACTGTTTTGAAAAATATTTTTGCCCTAATCTTTAAATTTTCGGCAAAAAAGAACTATCTTAAGGCCTAACCCCTTAAAACAACATCCTTATGAACACAACCATCAAGACCTCATCAGAAAAGCAATTCACTCAAATTCGTCGTTTCATCAAGAAAAATAAAATCCACAACACCATCACCGAAGAAAAAGGTCTCTACATCATCACTCTCTTTGGACTCAAACCCAAAGAACTGGAAAAGTTCATCAAGGACTTCATCAAGACCAACCACCTCACCAAAGTCCAGCAGCAGGAGCCTTTGGCTCTTGCTGCCTGAATTTATATTTTGTCTGATGTTTAATTTTTGTCCAAATCATTCTATAGATTATTAAAACCCATTAGAAACATGGTTCACAACATTGAGTCATTATTGGGACAAATTGTGGTCGGGTCGACAGTCTACTACATGTCGCCTGAGCCGGAGTTCGCCATCAGGAAATCTACTGTGGAGAAAGTGATTGAAAACATATCCCTTAAGCCTATCCCTATGAACAAAGTTTATGTGCTTGCCAATGGCCAACGTATGAGATGGTATCAAGCTTATGCTACGCGGGAATCGGCCAATGCTGCGCTGGTCGAGAAACTGAAGTCTCAATTGCAGATGCACAAGCTACAGTTCGAAAACCTCCGACATATCATTGATCAGGAGGAACGCTCTTTGGAACGCATCAATAATCAACTTTTAAAAACACCAATAAAACTGAAAAACCATGAAAATTGAAAACTTAGACAAATTCCTGCAAGAAATTGGCCACGCACCTCTATTGAGTGCAGACCAGGAATTGGAACTACTCAAAGCCATTCGTGAAAAAGGCTCTGACTGCGAAGAGATGGAACAACTTTGCCAATCGAACATGAGGTTTGTGGTTGCCTTGGCTGCACAGTATCAGAATCGCGGACTGAAGCTGGAAGAACTGATTCCCATCGGTATCGAAGGTCTGAAAAAGGCCGCAATGACCTACGACTTCGAAAGCAATATTGGCTTCATAAAGCACGCTGTTTCGGTGATGCGGCGGTGTTTGGAAGAAGCCGTAAAAGAACAAATCCACAAGCTTGTTGAGCAATTCGCCGAACTCCAAAGAAAGAGATACCGTTTCTGGATGCAAGATTTTGAAAACGAAGATGCTGGCGAAATAGTGTCTGTGGAACGCAGCGAATTATTGGTTGCAGAACCCGCCGCCGAGGAAAAAGAAATCCTTAAACAAATCTGCAACGGTGTAAAAGAAGCCAATACCGAAGACCTGAATGCTTTTTGGTACGAATCGAAAGGCTCGTATGGCTTTTCTAATGACGACATCCAACCCGTCCTACAAGAGCTCAGCGATCGAGGCGATGTGCATGCTACTGATGCATTGAACAACATTGACCGTCTTTGGAAAATGGTTCAAAAAGGCGATAAAGATGCAGCCTTGTACTTGGCTCACCATTATGCTTACGGCGACGAGGAGCATGGCGTCTTCATCGACAAAAAACAGGCGAAAGAACTATACGACCTCGCGGAATGGGATGATTACGACCCCAATGAAGAAAGCGATGATGAATGTGAGGTCGTTGAGAGTGATTATTGTCTTCAAGGAGATCCTGCCGAACTCGACAAAGTGGAACACGACATACGGGTTTTGGCCGAAAAGTACGGCGTTCCTGATGATGGTTTGGGCGGGATGTACGTGCCTTTCGACATTCTTTTCAAGAAGTTGGTCGGATCGTCCTATTATGAGGGCAACATCACGAAGATGAAACGCTTGGCTGCAAATAGTCTTCTCCTCCATGCCGAGAGTAGTGCGAGTGAGCCTTTGCTTTATGCGCTTAAACGCTATTATCCACAAATAGAGGTAAATTGCTCGGTCGATGGCAATGGGTTTGGAGAAGCTGGAATCGCAGTAGACGAATAATTCCAAGACTCAACAACAGAACCAGCTGTAGATAGCCCCTTCATGAGGCCGGAGGCTGGCAGGCATCCTTCTTATCCTGTAGTAAAAAGGTCTTGGGATGCCGTTTTTAAACTTTTACGCCATGAAACTCCATGGAAGACTATGTAGAGTCTTTTAGTTCACCAAATGATAATACTTCGGCTGATACCCCTCCCACTCTCCTGTCAGCAACTCGGGGTGGAAGAAATAGATGAAATCGGCCAGCAGCAGGTCAGGCTCGCACTGCGACTGCTCGAAATAACCCGTCGAGAGGATGTCGCAGACGATGATTTGGTGGTTTTTGAAGGCGTCAAAAAGCGGATAGACAGGGCTTTCCTTGGCCAACGACTCGTAGGTCATCGGGAAAGGATTGGAGTTGATGACGCGCCAAAAATCAGCCTTTTGCGCCTTGGCTAATATCGTTTCGGCATCCATGGGGACGCTGGCGGTCGACGGGTTGTCCTTCCAGATATAGTCGGCACCGGCATCGGCGAAGAGCTTGGCAATATAGCTGCGGCCACCTGCCACGTACCACTGTCCGTTGAAGGCCAAGTCGGAGAACACCGTGGGGCGATGTTCAACATTGGCACAAAGGCCGGAAAGCGCATTATAACGTCTTTCAATGTCGTCAAACCAAGCGTTGGCTTTGTCTTCGCAGCCCGTCATCATGCCGATAACTCGAATCCACTCAGCGCGGCCCAAAGGCGTGTTTTCCATATAATCCGCGAAAGGAAACAGCACGGCACCCGTGACATTCAAGCCACCTTGGTTGCCGTCGAAATAGGGGGAATACAATAGCGCATCAGGCTTCAGCTGAATCATCCGCTCGATGTCGGCAGCGGCTTCGGTGCCGATGTCGTAAACCTTCTGTTGTGCCAAGAACGAACGCATGGTCGTGTCGGTCACAAAACGTCCTTCGAGGATGCCTTTCACGCGGTCGATTTCACCCAAACGCATGAACACCGACCATTGCGTGGCAGAGAATGAAATCACTGAATTGACAGGGACATTGAGGATGCCTTTCACATCTTTATCGACGGCCTTCGTCGTGTCCTTGACGAAGGCAAAAGAACCCAAGGATAGTGTAGTGTCCCAGGGGCAGATTACCTCTGCACGATAACCGTAGTCTTTTTCGCACACCACAATGTTTCGGGCATAGCGCATGAGGTTGTCGCCTTGCGTTTTCTCGGTGTTCTCATTGGCTTTTGGAGCACAAGCCACCAGGGCCAACAACAATAAAACACACAGTTTTCTCATTGTGCGTTCAGTTTTTCGAGACAGTCTTTGCACAGGCAGTCGCTGTAATGTTCTTTTAGATAGGCTTTGGTGGCATCGGTGAGTTTCACCTTGACGCACCAGCAGTCGATGGAATGCACGCATTCGAAGGTTTTTCCGCAGCGGGGACAGGTTTTGGTCATTGTTGAACTGTTGATTGTTGAATTGTTGATTGTTTAACTGTTGAACTGTTTGTTAGAAAGTTCGGGCGGATTTGCAATCCGCCCGAACTGAGTTGGGGATTTGCCATCCCCTAAAAGAATATCAATTATTTAAACAACATTGCACTGGGGAATATGTCAGCCTTAAACGAGCTAAGCAGCACGCCGTCGGCGGTATAGCGATACACCATTCCAGGAGCCACTGGGTTACCGATGCGAGAGACATAGATTTCTCCCGTTCTGGGGTCGACAGCCATGTTATAGAACGTGTCGCCTTCCGACGAGATGCAGAACGTCTCCGAAAACTGTTGCGTCTCCACATCGAAACGGCGGATTTCGCTGTCAGAAGCATCACCATCTTCATCGACATGACTCACGATGACATAGAAATAGCGGCCCGTAGGGTCAGTTTTGATGTTGGAAGCGGCAAAACGAATCACTTCACCTGTCTCAGGGTCGACGACATCGTCGAAGGTATAGCGGCACTGGGCCGTCTTCAGCATCGGGTCGATCTCCCACATCGTCGGCTTCTCACCGTCGTCCTGCCAGGTGGCGCCTTCGCAGAGCACCCACACATGGTTGTTCTTGTCTACCACCATCGTGTTAGGCTCCTTCCCCACCCTGATTTCAGCCACTTTCACATCGTTGTTGATGTCAACAACCTGCACGGTATTCTTCTCCATAGCGGGAAAGTAGTAGTTCGACCAGTTGCTGACATATAACTCGTTGCCCACCTGCACCATTTTTTCCGTGGTCTTGCCCGTCTCCACAAATCCGCAATGGGTCATATCCTGAGGATTGATAATCCACAAGCCCTTGCCAATCAAGTCGCTGACGTAGGCCTTGTTAGGCGCCACAATGTGCATCTCACGCGGCGAATAGAAATCTACCAACTGATATGGCTTCGTGGTATCAAGAACCAAGGTGTTGGCATCCACCTTATAAATATAGTTACTGCTATTGACAACAATATAGAGCTTGCCATCCAACAAAGCCATGCTTTCAGGCACATCGCCAATCGGGATGCCGTTGACCTTATAAAACAATTTGTTGGCTACCGTGTCAGCCTCTGGGTCGTAGAATGTCAATGAGCCACCATCGGAAAATTGGTACACTCCTTCGTTAAGGACGAGCACACCGGAACCAAGGTTGAACATGCCAGGGTCGACAGGCGAAGGCTGAGGCTTGCAGGAAAACAGCGTCACGGCCATTATCGCCAGCAATAGCATCTGTATTCTTTTCATTGAAATCGTGTTTTATTGTTTCACTATACGTTTCGTCACTACTTTGCCCTCCGCTGTGACGCGAACGAAATAAATTCCTTGACCTACACTGTCCAAATCAATGGTATCATCCTCCGACACCATCACCTGTTGTCCCATAAGATTAAAGACTTCCACCATTTGCAGGCCTTCTGCCTTGACAAACAGTCTGTCTTTCACCGGATTGGGATACAAGGCCACGAAATCATCTTCATTTTCGGTCACATCGTTATGCGCCAAGTCGTGAATCACACCCACAGCGTCAAGGTCGAAGCCACAGGATTTGAACCCAGTAGGCCAAGGGTCGTTGACGATATGGCCTTGGGAATCATATCTGGCGCAGGAGTCAATACTAATGCAGCCCACCACATCCACGAGGCGAACATGGGTGATTCGGTCCTTATTGAGCAAGGCGTCGTCTTCCACCTCGTCAAGATCGAAAGGAGTGCCATACATGACCTCGTATTTGCCTGCGAAATTGTGTATCTGCGAGGGATCGATGGCATCCGCATTTTCCAGTTGTGTTTCACTTTGCACATGAGTGACAGCAGGGAAACGGAAGAAATGCTCGCCATCGGAACTGACCTCCACGAAGGCAAGCTCGAGGAAATACAGGGTCATCGTCGAGTCTGTATCGGGGTGAAGGCCATTTTCGAACACAGCGAAATCGGGGCCTTTGCCATTGAAGATGGGCGAGTCAAAGGTCAACGTGGCTGTTCCGCCGTCGCCGAGACTCACGACATCCATCGTGCCGCCAGGCTTACCCAAGGCAAGGGTCTCGTCGCCGAATGAAGCCAAAGCCGAATTAGGCACGTCGATACGCTTGGGGCCACGCTCCACGGTGCAACCCGTAGCCCATGCCACAAACGCCGACGAGTCGGCATGCATGGCCGTGGTGCCGGCGAAACACGATGCAGGCGGAAACTGCGCCCACAACATCGTCGGCACCAAAGCCAAAAGCAGTATGGAAAGCCTTTTTATCATTTCACCACGAGTTTGGCGGTACGCACGGCGCTGTCGTTGCTGACGCGGACGAAGTACACGCCGCTACTCATCGTTTCAGTGCCGAGACGCACTTGCTCGCCAGCCTCAGCCTCGACACTCATGGTGCTGACCATGCGGCCCTGAATGTCGTAGACCGACACCATGTTCAAGCCAGCCTCCTCGATGGTCACGAAGGCCTCATTTTCAGCAGGATTCGGATAGACCGACAGCGTCATCGACAAGCTCTCGTTCACGCCAGTATAGATAGTGGCGGGTTCGATGGGTTGTTCCCAAGAAATGGTGGTCCAATCTGAGGACATGATGCTGCAAGCAACGCCGCCAATCTTCACGAAGTCGCCGTTGTGAATCGGCTCGGCAGCCATGGCGTTCATTCCCATCATACCATTCACGCTATGCATGGGGACATCATAATCCTCATCGCCCCACTCTGCATCCGGGTTCGGGCACATGGTCAGGTTATACTCCTCATCCACGTAAGTGACATTGCTGGGGGCAGTACCAACCACTGCCAAACGTTCGTCAACAGCGGCGATATCGGTAAGGGCCTGGAAAACGGTGGCCTCACCATCGAAACGATAGCCCCATGCGAGAGCCGTTTCGGTGTAGCTGCACCAGCTGATGGCAACCACGACCTCGTTTTCGCCTTCGCCAATCCAATATTTAATATCTTCAGGGGAAATAGTAGCATCTACCACATCACCACCTGCGTTCGGGTCGACGGCAGGAACAATCTCGGTAGGCCATGAGATGGTGGTCCAGTCGGACGACATGGTGCCACAAGCCACGCCGCCAATCTTCACGAAGTCGCCATTGTGAATCGGTTCCTCAGCCATCATGTTTATTCCCATCATACCATTCACGCTATGCATGGGGACGTCATAATCCTCATCACCCCACTCTGCATCCGGGTTCGGGCACATGGTCAGGTTGAATTCCTCATCCACGTATGTGACATTAGAGGGAGCCGAACCAATGACCGTCAGACGGCTGTCAGCGGCGGCGATATCGGTAAGGGCCTGGAAAACGGTGGCCTCGCCGTCGAAGCGATAGCCCCAAGCCAGAGCCGTTTCAGTGTAGCTGCACCAGCTGATGGCAACCACAACCTCGTTTTCACCCTCGCCAATCCAATACTGGATTTCGTCAGCGGAGATAGTAGCATCCTCTTGTGCAAAGAGATTGGTCGAGAAAAGACCGAAAATTCCCATGAGGAATAAAAGAGTAAAGTTTTTAAAACGCATAATACTTTAAGTTTAAAGGTTTGATAATAAGTTATTTACCTCAAAACTTCAAGGATAATGTTGGTACACCTTAATATAATAAGGAAAGGCCAGCTCTTGTCCCGAAAGCTTTGTTTCACTGACAGGCGGCAGGTCTTCTGACTCACTCCTTTGGTCTGGCCGCCTTCCCGAAAACAGGGTTTTCAGTGACTTCATGGCCAGCATGAAGAGCTTACAGCAGCGGGAACTGTCCGGGATTCTCACCCGATTCCCTATTGAGCCTTACGGCACCGCTTATCGGCGGCAAAGATAAGCATTTTCCGACAAAAGCATACCATCTTCAAGAAAAAGTTTCTATTTTTGCAACTTAAAATAATAGCACTTTCACCATGAAAAAAGCCTTTACTCTCTTTGCCGCATTGATTTTTGCCTTTGGCATAGCCTCCGCACAAGATGTCTATTTCTCAGGCCACGGCGCCAACACAGGAAAAATTTGGAAAAACAACACTTTGGTTTATAGCATGTCGGACACCACGGGTGTTATCATGACCGACATGAAGGTCGCCAACGACAGCACCATTTTCAGCGCTGGACGCACCTTCTCAGACCTGCAAAGCCATGTGTGGATGAATGATTCCGTCGTCTTCACCGCTGCCGACAGCTATGTGATTTCTTGTTTGGCCATCGATGCCAACGGTTGGACGGCAGCAGGTGGCGACAAGGTTTGGCGCAATGGCGCAACCCTGTTTGATTACTACAGCGACAACCCATGCGACGTGTACACCTTGAGCATCGACACCATTACAGGCGACGTGTATGCCGGCGGCTCCATCGTCACCCATAGCGGTCATGCCGGCATCTGGAAAAACGACATCTTCTTATGGCAGCTGCTCAACAGCAGTTCAAGGGTCAACGGCCTTTGTTTCGACGGAGAGAACCTCTACGCAGTTGGATACAATTTCAGCGCTACAATACAATACGGTATTATCTGGGAAAACGACTCCGTCATATTCCAACTCGACAATGCCAGTTTCACGGCCATCGAAGTCTATGCTGGCAATTTGTATTGGATCGGACAACAAGACGGCACATCGTATGTCTGGCAAAATGGCGAAGTGTTGTACACCCATCAAGGCTGTGACATCACCAAGGCCTTGTGCGTCAACGAATTTGGCGTGTATTATGCCACAATTAACGATGGCATAGCCACCCTTTGGAAAGACGGAGAAATGCTTTACCAGCCCGAGGCCTGCGAATCCATCAGCGCCATCTGCGTGCTCCCCGCCGCGCCCGAGCCTCCCATCCCCACGGGCACCCTCACCGTGATGGTTAACGACAGCGTGATGGGCAGCGTCATCGGCGGCGGCAGTCATCCTTTAGGCGACAGCGTCGCCATCGAGGCCGTTCCCAACGCTGGCTACGAGTTCCTGTACTGGCACGACAGCATCACCGACAATCCGAGAGAGATCCTCTTCACGCAAGACACCACCTTCACTGCCTATTTCGGCGTGGCTGAATACACTATCACGACGGCAGTCTACCCCGAAGGCACCGGCACCGTGACCGAAGGCGGCATCTATCATTACGGCGACACCATAGAGTTGGTAGCCACACCTATCTTGGGCTATGCGTTCATCAGCTGGAACGACGGCAACGTTGAGAACCCTCGCACCCTTATCGTCACAGAAAGCCAAACCTACACCGCTCAGTTCGACATCAGCCAACATGTCGTCACCACGGTGGTCACGCCTCTAGGCAGCGGCATTGTGGAGGGCGGCGGAACTTACCCCTATGGCGAAACCGTCACCTTGACCGCACAAAGCAACACTGGATATGTCTTCAAGATGTGGGACGATGAGGTTTTAGACAACACTCGACAAGTCGTAGTCGACCGCGACACCACCTTCACCGCCCTCTTCTCGCCTTTGCAATATACTATCACGACAGCCAGTCAACCTGAAGAAGGTGGCACTGTGGAAGGCGGCGGCACATATCCATACGGCGAATCCATCACCCTCAGGGCCCGTCCTGCCAACGACTATACCTTCCTCTGCTGGCAAGACGGCATCACCAGCAACCCGCGTTCTGTCACCGTCACTGGTAACGCCACTTACAAAGCCATCTTCCAGTTCAGTGGCACCGTGGAGTATTTCGTCAAGCTGATTCCCAGCGATGCCTCTATGGGCACCGCGGTGGGCGAAGGCCAGTATCCCGCAGGTTCCGTCATCGAAATCAAAGCCATACCTTTCGAGCATGCCCAATTTGAGAGTTGGGATGACGGCAACACCGACAATCCTCGCACCCTGGTGGTCAACTCTGACTTGATTCTCACCGCCATCTTTGAACCTCGTCCGATGTACAACATTTCGGTGAGCTCGGTATCCAACACTATGGGCACGGCCTTTGGCGGAGGCACCTTCTATGCCAACTCGGAGATTACCATCGGGGCCATTCCTAATGAGGGCTACCACTTTTCCGGATGGCAGGACGGCGAGATGAGCAACCCGCGTACCGTCATCGTCACGAGTGACGCTGAATACATCGCATATTTCTCACAGACGCTTCCAACGACCTACACCATCACCGTGCATTACCTTCCCGAGCAGGGTCTCATCCTTGGTGCAGGCACTTACGTGGTGGGAAGCACAGCCACGCTGGTCGCCATCCCTAATGACGGCTATGTTTTCGCGAAATGGAGCGACGAGGTCACCGAAAGCACCCGACAAATCTATATCGACCACGACATCGAGTTGACAGCGCTCTTCTCCTACACCGACGTGGAAGAGAACAATGCAGAAAACGTCATCCTATACCCCAACCCGGCCAACAATGTCATTCACATTGAAGGCCTGGAGGGTGCCAGCGAAGTGTTGATTTACAACATCTACGGTGTTCGCGTCAAAACCAGGACCCTTAGCGGTGACGGCGACATCAACGTCAGCGACCTTGCAGCAGGCTTGTATCTCCTGCGCGTCAACGGACACACGATGAAATTTGTGAAGGATTAAGTTCTTTTTACCTCGTCAACACGAGTTTCAGCGTTTCGTTGCCCACCTCAGAAACGGCGTTGATGAAATACACGCCGGATTCGAGGTTGTTCAAGTGGTGCTCCAAGGTGGTGTGATTCAAACCATTGAAGTGATAGCTAAAGATTTGGCGACCCGTGATGTCATACACCGTCAAATCAGCCTTGTGTTCGACATTCAGCGTCACATGCACCTCGCCTTGTGAAGGATTCGGGAATACGCTGATGATATGGGCAGGCGTATCACCCGTCGGCTCATCCACGCTTAATAACTCCAATGCCAGTGACAAATCAGGGATGCCGTAGCCATAATAGTTGTCGGGGTTGGTGGCACGGTCACTGCACGCACGGATGGCATCGCAAATGACTTGCACCGAAGCATAGGGACGTGCCTGACGCAAGCAGGCCACAGCACCGGCCAACACGGGCGTGGAGAAAGAAGTGCCGTTGCCGTTGTAATACTCACCCCAGTCAGAATAGCCACTGGCCACAAAGGTGCCCTCTCCCATGGCCATCACGTCGGGCTTGATGCGGCCGTCGTATGTGGGACCCACAGAGCTGAAATCGGCACGAGTGCCCATATTATTGACGGCACCGATGGTCAGGATATGCTCAGCGTCGCCTGGGATGCCCAAAGTGCAGGTGCCACCGCCGTTGTTACCTGCCGAATTGAGGCAGATGATGCCACGGCTGGCTGCAATTTCAGCGCCGATCGTCATAGGGGCGGTATGGCCGTCGAAATGGGAGTAATAATGATACCATTGGTCCATATCGAAGCCGTTGTAACCCAGCGAGGTGGTACATAGATCCACGCCCAGGCTGTCGGCATATTCCGCACCCGAAACCCAGTTGTATTCCTCAACGATGTTCTCGGTGGCGCCGTCTTCGGTATGAATCAGGTAATACGATGCCTTGGGGGCGGTGCCCACCATGTTGTCGGGATCGTAGGCGGCCATGGTGCTCAGGCATGACGTGCCATGTGTGCTCTGCGAATACACCGTGGTCGAGCCGAAGACGAAATCGCGGGCGCCGAGGAAGCGGCCTTCTTCGCGCATATTGTCGAAGCAGGGCTGGCTTTCAAAGCCAACGAAACCGCCATCAAGGATGGCGATGACTATGCCCGTGCCGTCATAACCTTGTTCGTGCAAGACATTGGCTTTGATCTGTTTGACTTGGTCTTCAGCACCGCCATAATAGCCTTGCATGGCACGAGAAGCCGCGACGGGTCTCATCTCGTTGGCAAGCCAGCGTTCCTTCAGTTCTTGTGCCTTGGTGTCGTTAGGACAACCGCGAACGACCGAGACGAAAGGCAAAGCATTGACTGCATCGATAGTGGATGCATCCGTGGTATAAACCGAAACGCCATTCAGCCATTTCGAAGGGTTGAGCAGTTGAACGCCACATTCCGCCACAGCCTGAAGATACTGCGGATTGACCGGGATGTCGTATTCGTCGATAGCGATGCCAAGGTTGGCACGGCGCTGCAACGCCCTCTGGCTCAGATAGGCCTCGGGGGTGTCAATAGAATAAGGAGATTCGTTCTTGTCTGTGAACTGCACCCAATAGATGTTGGGCGCCACTTGCGCTTGGGCGAACAAAGCCGTCAGGAAGAACAGCAGCAAAAAGGATAGTTTTTTCATAGCCAAATAGGTTTTAATGGCGCAAAAATAAGAAGATTTTGTAAAAATCACTACTTTTGCCGAAAATTAAACCACCCGACCATGCGCATCGACATCATCGCCGTTTTCCCCGAAATGTTTGAAGGACCCTTCACCGAATCCATCATCAAACGCGCCGTGAAGAAAGGCATTGTGGAAATCGGCCTGCACAACCTCCGCGACTATACCACCGACAAACACCACAAAGTGGACGACTACGCTTTTGCCGCCGGAGCGGGCATGGTGATGATGATCGAGCCTGTCGACAACTGCATCAGCCATCTGAAAAGCCAACGCGACTACGACGAGGTCATCTACATGAGCCCCGACGGCGAGATGCTCGACCAGCCTTTGTGCAACCAACTCTCGATGAATGAGAACATCATCATCCTCTGCGGTCACTACAAAGGCATCGACGAGCGCATCCGTGAGCACCTGATTACCAAAGAGATAAGCATTGGCAACTATGTCCTTTCCGGTGGAGAATTAGGTGCTGCAGTGCTGGTCGACAGCCTGGTGCGTCTCATCCCAGGTGCCTTGGGCGACGAGACCTCTGCCCTCTCCGACTCGTTCCAAGACGGACTTGTGTCGCCCCCGGTCTACACACGTCCCCGCAACTACAAAGGATGGGAGGTTCCCGAGGTGCTTTTGTCGGGCAACGACAAGCTCATCAACGACTGGAGACTCGAGCAAGCCATCCAACGCACCAAGGAACGCCGACCCGAAATGTACGAAATTTTCAAAAAAAGCTGAGAAATTTAGCTGCGTATTGATTTTTTATGTATTTTTGCACCCACTTTTTGAAGAAAAATATATAAAAATCATATAAAATGAGTAAGAACGCATTAATTCAATTCGTTGAAGATCAAATCGTTGTAAAAGATTTTCCGAAGTTCAAGACAGGTGACACCATCACGGTGACCTACAAGATTATTGAAGGACAAAAAGAGCGTCTGCAGAAGTTCCAGGGCATCGTCCTGAAGCGCAGCGGCCAAGGCAAGACCGGCACTTTCACCATCCGTAAGATTTCCAACAACATCGGTGTTGAGAGATGCTTCCCGATTGCCTCCCCCATGATTGAGAACATTGAGCTCAACAAGCAGGGTGCAGTCCGCAAGTCACGCATTTACTACCTCCGTGGTCTGCGTGGTAAGAAAGCCAGAATCAAGGAACTCAAGAAGTAATTGGTTGTGGCAAACAACGAAAAAAGAAAGCTCCGAGCGTTGCTCGGAGCTTTCTTTTTTATTTCTTGCGTTTGAAAATCTTCGTTCGTAGCATGAAAATCGTGAGTGCCGACCAGAAGACCACCATGACACCCAAAGTAATCCATGCGTTGGTCATACTTTGGGGTGCGAAGCCCATCAGCAGCAACACCGGGAAGCCCAGCACAATGGCGGCCAAGCTTTGGAGCACGAGGTTGTTGGCGGCTGGCGTCTCAAACTTCGGGTCGATTTCACGCAGCAGGATCATACCGTTGGAGGCGGTACCCGTCAGCATGCCGAACATCGAGAAGAAACCTTCGTATTTGTAGTCGGGATAGAGGTGCTTTGAAATCCACAGCACATAGATAAAGGTGACGGCGGCACCCAAGGTGACGATGATGACGAATGGCAACACGAACTTGCCGAACTCCTTGAAATTGATGGCAGCCGTGCCCGCCACGATCATGATGTCGAAGCAGAAGCCGCTGATGCGGTTGAGCATGTAGTTGTTGATGTACTCACGGCTCATCAGCTTAGCCTTCTTAAAGCGACCCAACAACCACTTGAACAGGATGCCGAACAGCGTGCCGATCAGGAAGTTGAAGCCCCAGAGCATGGGTTTCAAGGTGTTCGTGCCAAAGTTGCCCAGGTCCATGTTCTGAATCCAGTTGGTGAACAAATAGACAAGGAAATAGACGAACAGCACCATGCAGATCTGCACCGAGAGCTTGTCGATGGACTCGGCATCCGGGATCTCGCCCTTGCCTTCGTAGTCTTCCAGTTTATTCACCTGTGCATCGGCGATTTTCTTTCTCGACAGGAGGCCTTTGCGACGCAGGATGTTCATGTAGACGACGCCCACCACGCTACCCACGATAAAGCCCGTGGCCGCGATAGAAAGGCCGAAGTCGGCACCCGGGAAGTCGATGCCCTGCTGTGAGGCCCAGCCCGTGAAGATCTTGCCGAAGTTCAAGGCTTGACCTGGTCCCTGTCCGTAGCCCATGGGCAACAACAGACCCGCTGCATAGAACAAACGTTTGCCGAAATAGAAGAACAGGATGGAGACGATGATGCCCACGATACCTTGGATGACATAGGTGGAGGCCGTCAAGGCGCCAGTCTCAATCACCTTCATCGGCGTGGACTTCGACTCTATCTTGTTGTTTTTCAGCGCTAAGGCCACAAAACCCAAACCCAAGGCGTGATAGGTCACGACTTCCATCATCGGCTTGTTGATAAGGTGGCTACAATTGGGAAAAGCCTTGAAAATCAGCAGCAGCAAGCCGCCCAGCAGGGCCGAGGGCAGCAGGCTCTTGTTCAGGAATGGCACCTTGGTCCTCAGCACGTTTCCCAATAGCAGAGCCGTCGCCAAGATGCAGAATTGCACCAGCCATTGCCAGGCCTCAGGCCTGTCAAAGGTCATCACAGAGATATCAAGTAACATATACTAATTGGTTTTGAGATTTATGACCGCAAATATATGGATTTTTCAGTTGGTGAACAAAAATCCTGTAATTTTGCAGCATGAAAAAAGCGTTTGAACTGTTTTGGTCGTTCTTCAAAATTGGGGCCTTCACCCTCGGCGGCGGCTATGCCATGCTGTCGATGGTGGAGAAGGCCGTCGTCGACCAGAAGAAGTGGATCCCCAACGATGAGTTTTGGGACATGATCGCTGTGGTTCAATCGCTGCCGGGCGTCTTTGCCGTCAACACGGCCTTATATGTCGGGCATCGTGTGGCGGGCACGAAAGGCGCTTTTGCCGCCATGCTGGGTGCCATCATCCCGTCTATCGTCATCATCCTGCTGTTGGCCACGGTGTTTCGTGAATACCGCGACCAGCCCGTGGTGGAGCGTATCTTCAAAGGCATCCGTCCCTGCGTGGTGGCCCTCATCCTCGCCCCTTCGCTGCGCATGATCAAGTCAGCCAGGGTGACCTGGAAAACCGCTATCATTCCCATCGCCACGGTGTTCTTGATTTGGTGGTGCAAGATCTCGCCTGCTTACGTCATCCTTGCCGCCATCGCAGGAAGCCTCATCTATGCCTTGTTTATCAATAAGAAAACCAAAGAAAAGGAGGCCGGATCATGATTTACCTGCAGTTGCTTTGGGTCTTCGTGAAAATCGGTCTGCTGGGCTTCGGCGGCGGCTATGCCATGCTCTCGCTCATCCAGCACGAGGTGGTGGACCATTACGGATGGATGACGACCACCGACTTTGCCGACATGGTGGCTATCTCGCAGATGACTCCAGGTCCCATCTCCATCAACCTTGCGACATACGTGGGTTACACCTCGGCAGGCTTTGGCGGCGCCTTGCTGGCCTCGTTTGCCCTCTGCCTGCCGTCCATCGTAATGGTGTATTTCATTCTGAAACTCATCATGAACAAAAAAGGCGGCACCTTGATGGCCAACACCTTGAAAGGCTTGAAGCCTGCCATCGCCGGTCTTATTTTCGCCGCTGGTCTCTCGATGATGAACCTCCAGAACTTCCCCGACTTCGGACGCGGCCAATACAACATCAGCGTCATCATCTGCGTGCTGGCGTTTGTGGCCTCATATTTCTTCAAGGCCAATCCAATCTTGTTGATCGTAATTTCGGGAGTGATAGGATTCTTTGCGTATTAGCGTCCTGCCCTCATCCCCATATCCAAGGTAACCATCGCCGCCAATGCCTCCACCAATACCACGGCGCGAGGCAAAGCACATACATCATGGCGACCTTCGATAGCGATGGTGCAGGTCTCCCCTGCCCTGTTTACGGCTTGTTGTGATTTTGCGATGCTCGGTATCGGCTTGAACACCACACGGAAAACGATGTCTTTACCGTTGGTGATACCGCCTTGGATACCGCCTGAATGGTTGGTCAAGGTGGTGATTCGGCCGTCCTTATTAATAAAGGTGTCATTGGCCTCGGAGCCTTTCATCTTGGCCGAGGCGAAGCCGTCGCCGACCTCGAAGCCTTTCACGGCAGGCAGGCTGAACATGGCATGGGCCAGCTCTGCCGAGAACTTGCCGAACATAGGCTCACCCAATCCTGCAGGGACACCAGTAATACAGCATTCCACGATGCCGCCAACGGTATTGCCCTCTTTTCGGGCTTGTTCCGCATCACCCATTTCAGTGATTTTGGCAAAGACTTGTATGCCTTGATTCCTCAAAATCTGCTTGGCGATAGCACCGGACACCACGATGGGCAAAGTCGTTCTTGCAGAGGCCCTGCCGCCGCCACGCCAGTCGCGGAGGCCGTATTTCTGCTCGTAGGTGAAGTCGGCATGCGAGGGGCGATAGACGTCCTTTAGAGCCTCGTAATCCTCTGGCTTACAGTCTTCGTTACGCACCATGAAGGCGATGGGCGTGCCTAAAGTGACGCCATCCAAAAGGCCTGAGAGCCATTCGACTTGATCGAGTTCTTTGCGTTGGGCAGCTGAGGCAGTTTGTGCCGTCTTGCGCCTTTGCAGTTCGCTCTCAATGAAGTCGAAATCCAGTTTCAGTTGCGAAGGGCAGCCGTCGATGACGCCGCCTATGGCTGTGCCGTGCGACTCGCCGAAAGTGGTGAGTCTGAAAAGATGTCCTATCGTGTTCATGGGGCAAAATTACAAAATTCGGCAAGATTTTTGTATTTTTGCAGCCGCAATGGTAAAAAAGGACACAAATAACATCAAGATAAAGAACAAACGCGCCACGTTCGAGTACTTCCTCGTGGAGACGCTGACGGCGGGCATTGTGCTGACGGGCACGGAGATCAAGTCCATCCGCGGTGGCAAGGCGAGTTTGGCGGATTCGTATTGCAGCTTCAAAGGCAACGAGCTGTTTGTCATCGGCATGCACATCGCCGAATACGCCCAAGGCACCTACAACAACCACGACCCCAAGCGCGACCGCAAGCTGCTCCTCAACGCCCGTGAGCTGCGCAAGCTGAAGAACAAAGTGCAAGAAAAAGGCTTCACCATCGTGCCCGTCACCTTGTTCATCAACGAGAACGGCTTGGCTAAATTAGACATCGCCTTGGCACGAGGCAAACACTATTACGACAAACGCGAGACGCTGAAAACCAAAGACTCGAAGCGCGAGTTGGAACGCATGGAAAGGTATTAAAATGAAAAAGCTACTGATTATTACCCTATTCGCCATGATGGGCATGAGCGCCATGGCTCAAGAAAGCATCCACTGGATGAGCATCGAGGAAGCGGAAGCGCGTTGCGCCGAAGAGCCTAAGATGGTGTTCATTGACGTCTACACCGACTGGTGCGGCTGGTGCAAGCGCATGGACAAGTCTACTTTTGCCAACCCCGTGATAGTCAGATATATGAACGAGCATTTCTATGCCGTGAAACTCAACGCCGAGACTGCCGACACCATCGTCTTCCAAGGGCACCCTTATGTCGGATACGTCCGCGAAGACGGCAAAAACGGCACGCACCGCTTGGCTCGTACCTTGCTGAACGGCAGGATGTCATATCCTTCCTACGTCATCATGAATGAGGAAATGAAACCGCTCCAGGTCATCCCAGGCTATCAAAACGAAAGAGCCTTTGAGCCTATGATTCATTTCTTTGGCGACAAAGTCTATTTGGAGAAAAGCAGCGAAGACTTCTTGAAGGATTTCAAATCGGAACTGGAATTGGAGGAATAATCATAAGCAGAAGCCCAATCTCAGTACCCAAGGAGACCCATACCATGTATCTACATTATTGGGGAAGAGACTACTGAAATTGTAAAGTGCCATGATATAAATATAGTGGCCGGAATAAGTATAATGCCTGTACCCTCCTCCAGCGTAAAGGCTGTTAAACCATTTGCCTACCTTTTGGTCGTTCCTTTTGACCAGACCATACATTGCCTCATCCTCAACATGGAGGAAAAAACCCTTATAAACCTCAACATTAGTATAAGGAGCCAAGCCAAAATAATGGCAGTATTCATTGCCATGTACCCTGTCAAAATAGACAGTCAAGTCATAGATGCCGCGCACGCCCACTTCCCATGGACTGAAGATGCGATATCCCACTTGCGGAGCAACAGACAGGCTAAGACAGTTGCCAGACATGCCGCCACCAATAGTGCCACCGTAGGTGAACTTACCTTTCATATCCGGCGTGTCAGGGAGACCCTGTGCCATAGCCTTACCTAAACAGCCCAAAAGCATCAACGCCAAGGATGCTATGATTGCAAATCGTTTCATAATTAATTTGTTTATCAGACTTCCCAACATATTTTCTGCAAAAATACAATAAAATCCGTTTCTGCTCGTATCGAATAAAAGTTTATCTTTGCTTTTTTATTCATCGCCATGAAGATTCGACATATCTTATTCATACTCACCCTCTTCCTCCTTGCTGGCGCATCGTGTAAGAAGATCAATCCCATCAACACCGACTCCAACCTGAAGCTGGAGTTTTCAGCGGACACGATTTTGTTTGACACGGTGTTCACCTCATTAGGCTCGGCCACACACGAACTGAGGATCTACAACCGTAACAGCGACGACTTGCAAATCAGCTCAATACGTCTCGTCCAAGGTTACGGCTCCCCTTTCCGCTTTAACCTTGACGGCGAGAGTTCCACAGAGATCTACGATAAGATCATCCCTGCCAAGGACAGCCTCTTCTCCTTCCTGCGCGTCACCATCAATCCCAACGATCTGAACACGCCTTTCGTGGTAGAAGATGAGTTGGAGTTCGTCACCAATGGCAACACTCAGACTATCAAACTCTTGGCATGGGGACAAAACGCAAATTACATCGTTGGCGATAAAGTGACAAGCGTCATCCAAGGCAAATACACCATCGTGGCCGACAGCCTCCAGACCACCGTTTGGACCAAGGAACGCCCATACGTCATTTATGGCTGGGCACTCATCAACTCATACGGTACCTTAAGGATTGAAGCAGGCACAAAGGTCTACTGCCATCAGGGCAGCGGCATCTTCTCGTGGAGCGACGGCCAACTCGTCATCGAAGGCACCGCCGAAGAACCTGTCGTCATCCAAGGCGACCGTTTGGAATCCTATTACAACGACACGCCCGGGCAATGGGAACAGATCATGCTCATGGACGGTCGCCCCGGCGCCGACCACATCATCAGCCATGCCATCATCCGCAACGGCTTCATCGGTATCAACTGCCAGTCGGTGCTGAAATGGAACCTGGAATACGCCGTGCACATCGACAATACCATCATCGAAAACCAAAGCGGCTATGGCATTTATTCCATCTACTACCCCGTTGACGCCCAAAACTGCGTCATCGCTAACTGCGGCTACGGCAACCTCTGGGCATTGGGTGGCAGGTACAATTTCATGCACAGCACCATCTCTAACTATTGGAACGCCAACGAGCACAACAACAACGAACACGCCGTTACGGCAATGAACTATGCCACAGACGCCAGCACCGACGAAATCGTTTATTTGCCTTTCCACATGGAGATGGACAATTGCATTATCTATGGCAAGCAAAAAGACGAATTTAAAGGCGTGTTCGGCCCAGACAGTGCCGACTCCACCTACGTTTTCGACCACTGCCTCCTCCGCTCGGAGAAATACAACGGCGACATGCCGGGATTCCAGCAATGCCTCTTCAACCTCGACCCGATGTTTGCCGACCCGATGAAGCCCGACTGCCACATCGACAGCCTCGCCTCACCCGTCATCGGCATGGGCAACCCGTTGATTGGCAACCAAGTGCCATACGATTTGGATGGTAATTCAAGGGTTGGCGCGCCGGATATGGGCGCGTACCAATATGTAGGTCAATAAACCACCTTCGCCTTCAGGGTTTTCTTGTTGCCTGCACCGTCGGTCACAACGACCTTGACGTTGTTGGTGCCTTTCTGCATCTTCTCGTCGATTTCGTAATAGAGCAAGGCGTTCTTGGCGTCGTATTGTCCCAGCACCCACACGTCGTCGAGATAGATGTCATAGGTCTCAATGCCCGTCATGTCGTCGGTGATTTTGAAACGTAGCGACTTGAGCGAGCTCACGGCCTGGCCGTCCTTGAAGTTGGAGGCCTTGACCGTCGGGGCTATCGAGTCGACCTTGACGGCATACTCGCCCATGGTGAAGGTGCTGACTTCCACACAGCCGTTTTTCATCTTGCCACCCAACGATGACACCTTGCCGTTCTTGTCGATGTTGGCGATATAAAGCCTTGAGTCGGATGCCCATTTCTCGTTGGGACGGATGCGTACCGTGAACTTCTTGAAGGTGGTCATCTCCTCGTCGCCAAAGCGGTAGACACGAGAACAGCAACCTTTGGCGTCGCGTTGTCCCGTCTGGATCCACTCGTCGCGGAACAGGGTGCCTTTCTCCATCGAAACACTGAAATCGTCAATGGTGATGTCGCTGTTGAGAGAACCGTCAGCCTTCACGAAGTACTCGCTGCGACGACGAGTGGGGCGTTCCACCTCAACGGGTGCCGTGCCCACCAGCTTGAAGCTGATGCGTGAGGTGTTGCCCGCATAATCGGAAATCTTGAAGCAGACATTCACCGTGTCGCCCTCCGCCACCGTCACCGTTCCGTTCTTGACTTCAATCATGTGCAACTTGTTGTTGGAGTCGGTCTCGGTGCGCACATAACTCGTCTTCTTCTGCTTGTAGTGACGGTAATCCAAGAGACTGTTCACATAGCGAGGCTCGCTGTAGGAGAAGCTGTCGGCCTCCACTTGGAACGCCAACTCGTCATCGAGATAAAGCTCATAGAGATACGGACCATTCTTGTTGGTCGAGGTGCCCACCTGGTCGAAGGTACGGATGCCAAACGCCATCTCGCCGTTGCCATGCACGAACTTGCTGTCTTTCATGGTGTAACGGCCTTTATCGCCACCCTCCACCGAATAATACTGCGGTTTGACGTCACCTTCGAGCGTCGCAGAGTCGCCTATGGGATAGACGGCCACGCCTTGGATGAGCGGCCGCACGTTGTCTTCGACCTTATAGCCGAAATACAACGGGTTGACCGGCTTCTCGCTGCCTGTGTGACGGATCTCGAAATGCAAGTGCGGCCCGCCCGAGCCACCCGAGTTGCCAGCGTAGGCAATCAGGTCTCCTTTTTTGACGGGGAACTTGTCGGCATCGGGATAAATCTGCGAGGCGAACTTCTTGTTGCGGTATTGGTATTGCTTCACATACTTGGCTATCTCGCCAGAAAAACGCTGCAAGTGGGCATACACTGAGGTATAACCGTCGTAATGCGTGATATACAACACGTTACCATAGCCATAGGGCGACACGCCGATGCGGCTGATGTAGCCGTCGGCCACGGCATACACCTTCTTGCCTTCCACACCCTGCGTCTTGATGTCGATGCCAGCATGGAGGTGGTTGGGGCGCAGCTCGCCAAAAGTGGCGGAGAGGTAAATCGGGATGTCGAGGGGATTGCCGTATTTCGGGAACTCCTGTGCGAAGGCAGTCATCGTCACCGAAAACGCCAATAAAACCAATAAAGAGCGCAATTTTGTCATCGTTGAAGCCTAGTAATGTGAATTATTGGGCAAAGATACACCTTTTTTCTTATTTTTGCCACGCCTTTAGCAACAAAACAATGCGTCGACAAACGAAAAAAGAGAAATTCCAGGCCTGGCTTTCGTCGCCTTACATGCTGTTGATTTACCGCATGCTGGCCACCCTGTTGGCGCTTAGCATCAGCCGGTGGATGCTCTACCTTTTCAACATCCAGTTTTTCCACCAGCTGACTTTCAGGCAAGCTGCCGTGCTGTATTTCTACGGCATGCGCTTCGACCTGCCCATCGTCTTCGTCGTCAACCTGTTGAACATCCTCTTCTATTGTTTCCCATCACGCATCATCTACAACAAGGGGCTGCAAAAGTTCGTCGACTTCGTGTATGTCGTGGCCAACGCCGTCGCCGTCCTGCTGAATTTCCTTGACATCGTCGCGTTCCACTTCTTCGGCAAGCACCTCACCATCGACTTCATCAAATTGCAGAGCGGGTCCGACGAGGTGTCGTTCGGCGTGGTCAGGCAAGTCTTCTTCGACTATTGGTATCTGCTGGTCATCTTTGTCTTGTTCGTGCTGATTATCAGGGTAGTGGCGAATAGCACCCAAATGCAAGAGCCTGAGAAGGGCAAAGAGCAAGAGCATTGGTATCTGCGGCAAAGCATCAGCCTCGTTGTCATGCTGGTACTTACCCTGTTGGCCAGTCGAAGCATCATCCATGCCAAACCCATATCGAAGGAGACCACCATGAACTTCACCGACCCGCAGAACGCACCCATACTGTTCAACACGCCCTACTGCCTCCTGGCATTACAGCAGCCCGAGCTGAGGGAATGGACCGGCGAATACCAAAGCGACTTCTCCCCCATCCACACCGACCTGAGTGCCAACCGCTTCATCGAAAGCGACAGCATATGTGCCGACACCATCCCGAGCAACGTGGTCGTCGTCATCCTGAAAAACATCGGGCAGGAGATGCTCGGTTACTACAGCCACGACCGTCGTTTCCAGCTCACTCCTTTCCTCGACTCCATCCTAGGCGAAAGCCTCACTTTCAACGGCATGTCGAACAGCCGCAGAAGCCTCGAGGTGCTACCTGCCATCCTGGCCAGCATCCCCTCGATGATGGAGAACGACTTCGTCAGGTCGCCTTATGCCGACAACGACTTCGACGCCTTCTGCCAGCACCTGCAGAAACATGGCTACAATACCATCTTCATGCACGGCGGCAAAAACGGGGTACAGGGCTTCGACGAATTCTCGCGTCGCGCCGGCTTCAGCAAGTACTTTGGTCGCATCGAATACGGCGACGACAGCGACTATGACGGTCAGTGGGGCATCTACGACGGTCCTTTCCTGCAATATGCTGTCAAGACTTTGAGCCGTGTAGCAGAGCCTTTTGCCACATCCATCTACACCCTGTCGTCGCGCTATCCCTACAAGGTGCCCAAGGACTTCGAGCTGCCCGAGGAGAGCTATTACTGGACAGGCTTCGAGAAGACCGTCTACTACGTGGACTGCGCCATGAGGGACTTCTTCGGGTCCGCTTCACAGATGCCCTGGTACGACCACACCCTGTTCGTCATCACGGCAGATTACTCCAACAGCGAGCACTTCCAACCCGAATACAGCAACGTCTGGGGCATGTACTCCATCCCCGTTGCCTTTTACTATCCTAACAAGATCAAGGCTCAGCGCTGCGACGAGCTAGCACAACAAATTGACCTTGGGCCTTCCATCCTCTCGGCCCTCAACGTCAACGACACCTTGTTCGCCTTTGGGCGCAACCTCTTTGATACGATCAGCGAACAGGCCTTTGCCAGCTATTACAACCTCACCTACCAATATTGTGACGGCACCTACCTGGTGCAGTCCGACGGCGAGGCTCCCTTCGGCATCTTCAAGCCCGTCAACGACTCGCTGCTCAGCGACAACCTCGTCGACCGCCTGCAATGTCCCGACATCTACGATAAGCTGTACCGCTTCATGCAGGTTTACACCAACAGAATGATTAACAACGAATTACATATCGTTCATAACGACACCATCATCATCAAGAACGACACCATCTATGAAACACAAGAGTGACAACAACGGCACCGTATACTCCACCAACCCCGACTTCGTCTTCGACTATGGCGAAGAAGAGGCCGTCACCCTGGAGCCTGCCAAGCAAAACCTCCGCGTGATGCTCGACAAAAAGCAGCGCGGCGGCAAGAAAGTGACCCTCATCACGGGCTTCCAAGGCTCTGACTATGACCTCGCCGTGTTGGGCAAAGAGCTGAAGTCGGCCTGTGGCGTGGGCGGCAGCGTCAAAGACGGAGAGATCTTGCTGCAAGGCGACTTCCGCGAGAAGGTGTTGGCCCTACTCTTACAAAAAGGATACACGAAAACCAAAATCAGCGGAATATGATACAGAAATACATAGAGATACTGAAAAACCTTTGTCTAGGATTAGGATTAAAAGAAGGTCTCTCGACGGGAATCGCCGAAACGATAGCCACCCTGTCGCTCATAATCGTCAGCATAGGCCTTTTCTTATTGGTCAAGTTTATCTTGAAGAAAACCGTTTATGGGATTGTCCAGCGCTCGACGAACAAATATGACGACCTGCTCATCAAAAACAAGGTCATTGGACGTATCTGTCTGTTGGCGCCGGCCTTACTCATTGCCTACTTGCTGCCCTCGACCCTCCCCGACTTCCCCGAAACGGCCGGTGCTTTGCTCAAAGTGGTCAGAATAGCAGAAATCTTCATCGTCACGATGATATTCAGCTCCATCGTCTCCACTTTGGAGGACATCTACAACACCCAAGAGATGTCGAAGCTCAAGCCTATCACCAGTTTGGTGCAGGTCATTAAGATTGTGCTATATGTCATCGCCGTGTTGGTCAGCATCGCATATCTTTTGGACACAAAACTTAGCACCATCCTCATCAGCTTGGGCACCATCTCCGCCGTGCTTATGCTGGTTTTCCAAGACTTCATCAAGGGCTTTGTGGGCAGCATACAGCTTTCGGCTAACGACATGCTTCGCATCGGTGACTGGATTGCGATGGGTCCCGCCGATGGTAACGTATTGGAAATCAACCTCACTACGGTGAAGGTACAGAACTGGGACAACACCATCACCACCATCCCGACCTACCAGATGGTCTCAAGTCCCTTCACCAACTGGAGGGGCATGTCGGAATCGGGCGGACGCCGCATCGCACGCACCATCAACATCGATGTGAACACGGTACGTTACTGCACGACAGAGATGATTGAAAAATACAAGCATTACGACTTAATCAAGGACTATCTCATCGAACGCGAGAAGGACATCGCCGAATATAACAAGGCCAACAGCATCGACACGACTGAAATCATGAACGGCCGTCAGCAGACCAACCTCGGCGTCTTCCGCGCCTACATCAAGGCCTACCTCAACAACAACCCGAAGCTGAACCACAACCTCACCCTCATGGTGCGACAGATGCAACCCACCGAGTTTGGCGTGCCGCTGCAGATCTATGCCTTCAGCAACGACAAACAGTGGATCAACTACGAGGAAATCCAAAGCGACATCTTCGACCATGTCATCTCGGCGGCGCCGATGTTTGATTTGAGGATTTATCAGAAGCATTGATCAATTGAGAATTGATAATTGACAATTGAAAATTGATAATTAGGGGCTTAGAGGAATGAATGCGGGAGTTGTTTTTACGGAGAAATATCTACGGCTGATGTTCAAGTCGTTGCGGGATGCCACACCTGAGGAGGTGATGGAGGAGCTAGAGCATTGCCGCCGCGAGAACCGACGTCCCGTGAGGGTGCCACGCTATTTCAGAGCGTATTTCACCGAAGAGAGGTTCTTGGCTTCGACGGGCTATGAGATGCAGGTATTCAAGCATGAAGATAATAACGCTTCGGCCCTTCGACGAGCTCAGGGACCTCAGGAACGCAGACTCATCCTCTACCTCCACGGCGGTGCCTTCATCTACCCGCCCGTGTTTTTCCATTGGCGTTTCCTGCACGATCTCTGTCTGCGCACGCATTGTGATGCCTTGCTGCCCGTCTATCCCAAGTCGCCGGAATACACCTGCGCTTATTCGGTGCAGACCCTGTTGGATTTCTACAAAAGCCTCTCGGACTCCAAGCCATACGATGAGATACACTTCGTAGGCGACTCGGCAGGTGCCTGCCTTTGCCTCGTCCTCGCCCAAGAAGCCCATAAGAACGGCTGGCAGAAGCCAAAGACCACCACCCTGCTCTCCCCTTGTGTCGACCTGAGCCACACCAGAGAAGCGGACATGCGCGCCTTGCAAGACAAAGACAACATGCTGCAACTCGACCGCGTCATCATGCTCAATGCCATCTGGCAGGGCGACTTGCCCGTCAAGCATCCATGGGTCAGCCCCGTCTTCGGCGATTTCAGCGGTGTCGACAACCTATATGTTTACTATGGTTCCGATGAAATCCTACAGCCAGACGATCTGCTCCTTAAGGAGACTTACGAAAAGGCAGGAAAAACTGGTGTCTTCCGCGAATACGAGGGCTTGTTCCACACCTTCGCAATGTTCCCTATCCCTGAGGGTTTTAGGGCGGTGAAAGAGATGGTCAAGACTATATCAGAACAACAAAAACGCTGAATCATCATGCAGAAACTCAAAGACCTCATAAAAGAAGACCTCAAAGGCTGGAAGCCGTTCGACATCATCTGGCTGGTGCTAGTGAGCGTCATCATCACGGTGATGTCCATCCTGTTCAAATACGACAAGGCCAACGACCAGTTCTATTGGATCCACATCGTGGCGGCGACCTGCGGCATCATCAACGTGGTGCTGGGCGGCAAAGGCAAACTCTCCAACTACCTCTTCGGCTTCATCCACTGCTGCCTCATGATATATATCACCTTGATTTCCAAGCTCTATGCCGACTTCGGCGTGACCGTCTACAACTTCGTCATGCAGTTTGTGGGCTTCTTCACCTGGTCGAAGAACATGAACAAGGAGACGCACGAGGTGATAAAAATCCACATGAGCGACAAGGCACGTCTCATCAGCCTTGCCATTATCGTGGTGGGCACCGTCGGCTTCGGCTTCCTCATGAAGTATTTCACCGACGACATCGCTCCCTTCGCTGACTCGGCCAAAGCCGTGATGCAAGTCGTGGCCATGATACTGATGGTCAGGATGTTCAGCGAGCAGTGGTGGCTCTGGATCGCCATCAACTGCGTCAGCATCTTCATGTATATCAAGGCGGGCAACTTCCCCATCACGATGATGTATGTCGTCTACCTCGTCAATTCCATCATCATGTGCGTGCGCTGGGAGAAAGAAGCCTGCGCCAACGACAAACTCATCAAACAATAACACTATGCGCCACTTCAGTTTTCTTATCCTGCTCCTATTTGCCTTTTCCTTTACAGCAAAAGCGCAGACAGCGCCTTTGGCGAAACACGTCATCCTCATAGGGCTCGACGGCTGGGCCTCGCATGACATTGAGAGAGCACACGACGTCCCCAACCTGCTTGGCCTGATGGAAGGAGGCAGCTACACCACGCACAAGCGTTCCGTCATCCCGTCGAGCTCGGGCGTCAACTGGGCGACCATGTTCATGGGGGCGGGTCCAGAAGTACACGGCTATACCACTTGGAACTCCAAGACTCCCGACGTGAGTTCCATGGCGACCAATGCCAACGGTATCTTCCCGACCATCTTTTCCCTGGTTCGGGAGCAACACCCCGATGCAGAAACAGGCTGCACCCATGAATGGGACGGCATCAAATACGTCATCGACACCTTAGCCATCAGCCATGTGGAGTATTTCAACGAGGACTGGAAGTCGGTGGAACGCAACTGCGACCATATCGTGCAGTATATCCTTGACAAAAAACCCATGCTGTTCATCCCCGTCTTCGACGGCATCGACGGTATTGGACACAGCAAAGGATGGTATTCTGAGAGCTATTACGACTACCTCGCCCGCATCGACGTCTGCGTCGGGCGTATCATACAAGCCCTGAAAGGCGCTGGCATCTATGACGACTCCATTATCATCGTCACCGGCGACCACGGCGGTCACGAGCAGGCCCACGGCACCTTGGACATGAGAGACATGGAGAGTCCCTTTGTCATCTTCGGAAAAAACGTGCGTTCCGGCTATCTGATCGAAGAACCCGTGGTTCAATATGACATCGCCGCCACCATCGCCTATATCTTGGGTTTGGATACGCCTTCGGCATGGCGTGGCGTGCCCGTTACCACTGTTTTCAAACCATAAGCACTACTCGAGATGAAAGAAAACGAACAAAATACGAAGCTGATTGGGGCCCTGGCCGTGGCGCTTTCCGCCGTGCTGTGGGGCGTGGACGGCATCCTCCTCACGCCGCAGCTTTACAACCTCAACACCGCCTTCGTGGTCTTCGTCATCCACCTCTGCCCTTTCCTGCTGATGAACGTGTTCTTCTTCAGGGAATACCGCCATCTGAAGACCATGTCGCGCTCCGACCTAATCTATTTCATCCTCATCGCCCTCTTTGGCGGCGCCTTGGGCACCTTGGCCATTGTCAAGTCACTGTTTCTGCTGCATTTCAACAACCTCTCCGTCGTGGTGCTGTTGCAGAAATTGCAACCCGTCTTCGCCGTCATTCTGGCACGCATCATCCTGAAAGAGCAGATCAAAAAACACTTTGCGCTCTGGGCTTGCGTCGCCCTCATCGGAGGCTATTTCCTCACCTTCGGTTGGGCCTTGCCTGACTTCAGCACAGAAGGCATCACCACGGTCTATGCGGCACTGCTGTCGCTGTTGGCGGCCTTCTCCTTCGGTAGCTCCACGGTGTTTTCCAAAAAGATTTTGGGTAACTATTCCTTCGTCACCTCCACGTTCTTCCGCTATGGCTTCACCACGCTTATCATGCTGATCATCGTGTTGTTTACGGGTCATATTGGCGACTTCTCGCAGGTGACGCCGCGCAACTGGCTCTTCATCGCCCTTATCGGCCTAACCACAGGCTCGGGGGCCATCTTCTTGTATTACTACGGTTTGCGCCATGTGAAGGCATCCCTTTCCACCTTCCTTGAGCTGATGTATCCCATCACGGCCGTGGTGCTCGACTATTTCGTCAACGGCACCAAGTATTCACCCGTCCAGTGGGTGGCGGCTTGCGTGATGCTTTTTGCAATTGTGATGCTAAATGTTGACAAATCAAAATAATTTGCATATCTTTGCAGCACCACAAAAAAAAAGTAATGCCATGGAAAACGAAATCAAAAGAGTCTATTCTGGCTCAATCGTCAATGCGGAATTCATTGGCAGTGTGCTTGAGCAGCACGGCATCCAGTTCCTCATCCGCAACTTCCAGGAGGAGAGCCTGTGTGCCGGATGGGCAGCCAACACCATCAAAGGCGAGGCGTCGGTGTTTGTTTTCGAAAAAGACTACGACAAGACGATGCTGCTCTTGGATGACATCAATGCCGCGGAGATGGAGGGAGAATAACTGCTCCCTCCCTTATTAAGCTCCACGCAAGCCTATCGCTTTCTCGATCTCACGTAGGTTATAGTCTTTCTTGCCTGCACGTACTGCATAGGCTAGTATTTGACAGAAAATCTCCGTGTTATATTTTATCCCAGTTCCAACAAGGGAGAAAAATACGCCACTGCGCCAGTTGCCAGGATAGGCCTCTGGTATTCCATTGAACTGATGTATACGCGCCTTAACGGCTTTCTTGCCGCTTTCACCAGCATTTTTTATGTTCAACGTGGATATCCAATCCCCACGTAACACATATCTCACCCCATCGATGATGGCATAAAGGATTTCATATTCTGGATGTTCTATGAAATCGGTATCAGGTTCTTCGTCCCATTCTGAAGGATCAATCTCGTCTTCCGGTTCATCACCATATCGCCCGAACTCGATGTCCTCGGTCTTGTAAAACACTTCACGGTTTTCCCAGCGCACTAGTTCAAACATTTCCTTCTCGAGTTCATCAATCTGCCAGTCATGGCTTCGGTCGATGGCAACGGTAAGGAGTCGGCAGAAATGCTCCGCGTTGTGGTAATGGCGTGAGATGGTATTGACAAGATATTCCGGATCCGTCATAAACGCCTTACACACTGCATCCACATCAAACGCATTATGAATATAGCCTACTGGAACATCGGCTTTGCAGATGATGGTCATCGGCTCGTAAGGATGGCAACCGAAAGTGTATGCCTCGCCACTATGATACAATGTCGCCTTGCCGTTTTCAAGACTTAACACGGCATCTTCATTTTGATATATCACCCCTGATGGATTCATGGCCATTTGTTTTGCTGCAAATATACAAATACTTCTCAAAAACAAAAAAGCCAAGAAGCACTTTCGCGCCTCTTGGCCTTTTGTTGCATATGTTCAAGGTTTAATTCCTGAACACAATCTCGTCGTTCTGTACGTCGACGATGATGGTCTTAGCCTTGTCGACCTTATCGGCCAGCACCATCTTCGAGAGCTGATTGAGCAACTCACGCTGCATCATACGCTTCACGGGACGCGCACCGTACTGCGGGTTGTAGCTCTGCTTGGCGATGAAGTCGACGGCGGCATCGGTGATGTCGATCTTGATGTCGTTGGCGGCCAGCATCTTCTGCACGCTGCGGAACTGCATCCTCACGATGTCGGCAATCTGGCTCTCGTCCAAAGGCTTGAACATGATGATGTCGTCGACACGGTTGAGGAACTCAGGCCGCATGAACTGCTTCAGCTGCTCCATCACCTCGTTGCGCGTCTTCTCAAAGACCTCTTCGTCGTTGCTGCCATTCAGCAAGGCGAAGTTGTCCTGGATGACGTTGGCACCGATGTTGGAGGTCATGATGACGATGGTGTTCTTGAAGTCCACCGTACGGCCCTTGTTGTCGGTCAGACGGCCGTCGTCAAGCACCTGCAAGAGGATGTTGAACACGTCGGGGTGAGCCTTCTCGATTTCATCCAATAGGATGACGGAATACGGCTTACGACGCACGGCCTCGGTGAGTTGGCCACTCTCTTCGTAGCCCACATATCCTGGAGGCGCTCCGATGAGTCGCGACACCGTGTGACGCTCCTGGTACTCCGACATGTCGATACGCACCATGGCGTTTTCGTCATCGAACAAGAACTCGGCCAGTGCCTTGGCCAGCTCGGTCTTACCCACGCCCGTGGTACCCATGAAGATGAAGGAACCGATGGGACGTTTAGCGTCTTGCAGACCCGCACGGCTACGACGGATGGCGTCGCTGACGGCGGTGATGGCCTCGTCCTGACCCACCACACGCTTGTGCAACTCGTCTTCGAGGTGCAAGAGCTTCTCACGCTCGCTCTGCATCATCTTGTTGACCGGGATGCCCGTCCAACGCGACACGATTTCAGCCACGTCGTCAGCACCAACTTCCTCGTCCACCAGCGGATGGTCGCCTTGCGCCGCATTCAAGTCAGCCTTGGCCTTCTCAATGGCGGCTTCTGCCTCGCGGATCTTGCCGTAACGCAACTCAGCCACACGGCCATAGTCGCCGTCACGCTCAGCCACCTCAGCTTGATGCTTGTAGGTCTCTATGTTGCTCTTTTCCTTTTGGATGAGTTCCACGTAGTTGCGCTCGGTCTCCCACTTGGCCTTGATGGCGGAGCGTTTGTCGTTGAGTTCGGCCAGTTCCTTCCCTATCTCCTCCACTTTCTTGGTGTCGTTCTCGCGCTTGATGGCCTCACGCTCAATCTCCAGCTGACGGATGGCACGCTCCACGTCTTCCAGCTCCTCGGGCATCGAGTCGATTTGCAGCCTCAGACGCGAGGCAGCCTCGTCAATCAGGTCGATAGCCTTATCGGGCAGGAAACGGTCGGAGATGTAACGCACCGACAGCTGCACGGCCGAGATGATGGCCTCGTCCAAGATACGGATATGGTGGTGGGTCTCGTAACGCTCCTTCAAGCCACGGAGGATGCTGATGGCCGAAGCCTCGTCAGGCTCGTCGACCATGACCTTCTGGAATCTACGCTCCAGCGCCTTGTCCTTCTCGAAATACTGCTGATATTCCTTCAAGGTGGTGGCACCGATGGCACGCAGCTCGCCACGCGACAGGGCCGGCTTCAGGATATTGGCCGCGTCCATGGCGCCTTCGCCGCCGCCCGCACCGACCAAGGTATGAATCTCATCGATGAACAGGATGACCTCGCCATCGCTGTCCACGACTTCCTTGACGACATTCTTCAGACGTTCCTCAAACTCACCCTTGTATTTGGCGCCGGCCAGCAGGGCACCCATGTCCAGACTGAACACGGTCTTGCTCTTCAGGTTCTCCGGCACATCGCGGTTGACGATACGCTGGGCCAGACCCTCCACGATGGCAGTCTTACCCACGCCTGGCTCACCTATTAATATAGGGTTGTTCTTGGTGCGTCGACTCAGGATCTGCAGCACACGACGGATCTCCTCGTCACGGCCAATCACGGGGTCCAGCTTGCCTTGTTGGGCAAGTTCGTTCAGGTTTTTGGCAAAACGGTTCAACGAGTCGTAGTTCTGCTCTGCATCCTGCGAGTCGACCTTCTTGCCCTTACGGAACTGCATGATGGCTTTCTCCAGTTCATCCTTGCGGATACCTTGGTCCTTCATCAGCTGCGAGGTCATGCCGTTGCTCTCGAAGACGGCCAGCAGCAGGTGCTCGATGGAGACATATTCGTCGCCCATCTTCTTGGCCAGCGTGATGGCGTCGTTGAAGGTCTTGCTGACCTCGGAAGAGTAATACAATTCGGAGCCGCTGGAGCGCGGTTGAGTGTTGATGACCTGGTCGAGGGCATCGTTGAGGCGAGCGGTGTTGACGCCTAGCTTCTTCATCAAGTTAGGCACCAAGTAGTCGTCACTCAAAAGCATACCTTTCAGCAGGTGGAAGTTCTCCACGGTCTGGCTCTGATGGCTTTGCGCTATCTCCTGGGCCTTACCTATGGCTTCCTGTGATTTGATAGTGAATTGATTAACGTTCATATTTTTGTTCTCCTTTCTTTGTTTCTTTTTTTGACTTCGGGACTACGAGACTACGGGACACGGGACTAGTACTCTGTCCTGCATCTTGCAGCCACGCGTCCCAACTTATCAAAACCCCAGCCAATCCCAATATTATGAAAATTTGGCTTGGTTTATGACAAAATGTCGCTAAATCAGCAATTTAGAAGATTTATTTGCGACATTTTGACAAATATTCCCTACCTTTGTCCCGTCAAAACCCGACTCCCATGGAAGACGAAATACAGAGCATGGCGCAAGCTGAAACTCAGACCGAAACACAAACCGAGGCGCAGACCGAAGCACTAATCGAGACACATATCGACGAAACGCAACCCGAAACACAGGATGAGGCTCAGAGCGAAATACAACCCGAACCCCAAACCACCCATTGCCTCAACTGCGGCACCGAGTTCGAAGGGAAGTTCTGTCCCGAGTGCGGACAGAGCGCCGACACGGGACGGTTCACTATGCGATTTATCTTGGAGAACCTTTTGGCAGCTTTCACCAGTAGGGACGGCGGCATTTGGTTCACGCTAAAGAACCTATTCACCCGCCCAGGCGCAATGATCGTCGAAATCCTTAAAGGAAAACGCAGAAGATACTTCTCCCCTTTCCCGTTGCTTCTTTCCTCCCTGACGCTTTATGTTGTGATTCTCTCTTTGAGCGGGAGCCATCACGAGTATCGTGAATTTGAAAGCAAATTACAAAAAGCAGAAGAGTCGTATGTTATTGAAAAAGAAGACATCGGAACCGATAAAGATAGAGAGATAATTGTAACAACGAAAAAGACATTAAGCAAAATCCTTGGCAATGCTGTCAGCTTCTACAACAACCATTACACCTTACTATATATGCTCACCCTCCCCTTGTTCGTCATTGCGGCAAGGGCCTGTTATGGCAAAGCCAACCGAAAGCGATACAATAGGGCAGAATATGTCGTTGCCATCGTCTATGCCCTGGTTATCGTCGTGTTGTATCGTTGCATCGTGAGTCTTGTTTACCTTGCCTCACCCAATTTTTCTTCCAGAATGGGAGGCTGGATGCCGCTCGTCATCGCCACTGCCTTTACCGTTTGTTTTAATAAAATGATGGGCTTTAGTATCGCGAAAACAGCATGGCGTAGCGTTCTGACAACTATCTTTTATTTCTCGTTGTTAGGCTCCCTTCTTATTATGGTTTGTATAGCCATTCTCGTTTATCTTATCATCAAATTCTTTTAATGCGAAATCACTTCGCCCTCCAGAAGCTGCGCGTGAACAGCAGCAGGATGGTGAAGATCTCGAGACGTCCCACCACCATGTCGAAGGCCAGCAGCCACTTGGCTGCTACATGGATGTTACCGAAGGTGCCGCTCGGCCCTGTGATGCCCGTGCCCGGACCGTAGTTGCTGAAACAAGTCAAGTACGACACACCCGCCTCCTCCACGCCCATGCCCATAGCGGTGAGCACCACCATGTTGACCATGAACAGGATGATGAACAGCGAGAAAAACGACACCACACGCCTCACCGACATCTCCTCGACGGGCTGGTCGGAGATTTTGATATTGTAGACGCTCGTTGGGTGTATCAGTTCATAGATGGATTTCTTGATGTACTTGAACAGTACTAAGACACGTACCACCTTGATGCCGCCGCTAGTGGAGCCGGCACAGCCACCGATGATCATCAGCACGACGGTGGGGATGATGAACAACCTGCCCCAGGTGTCATAGTCGAAGTTCTGTCCCTGAAAGCCCGTGTTCGACATCAGCGCCACCACATGGAACAACGAGGTGCGGAACCTGTCGGCACCGGTCATGGGATGCGCCGCCAGCTGCTCGTCAGTGAATATGCTGAAATGAGGAGCAAAATAGAAACGGCCGAGGAAAAGCAAGGTGCCGCCAATGGTCAGAATGGCATACCAACGCAGCTCCTCGTTCTTGGCAATCACCTTCAGGCGTCCCGAAAACAGGAAATGGAACACGCCGAAGTTGATGCCCGCCAGGAACATGAACAACACGCAGACATACTCCAGGTAGCTGGACTGGAAATAACCCATGCTGGACTGATGGGTGCTGAAGCCACCTGTCGCCAGCGTCGTGAGGGCATGACACACCGCGTCGAAGGTGTTCATAGGACCGAGGCGATAGGCCACGGCGCAGAGGAAAGTCAGGAGGATGTAGATAATCCACAGCAGGCGCGAGGTGGCGCCCATGGTCGGGGCGAGCTTCTCGACGCTCAGGCCTGGCGCCTCGGCGGCAAACAACGACATCTTCTTCGAGCCTTTGGCCACCGAGGGAATGAACGCCAAAGTGAACACCACGACACCCAAGCCGCCCATCCACTGCATGAGGCTACGCCAGAAAAGGATGCCATGCGGCTGCTGATCGATGTTGCTGAGTACGGTGGCACCCGTCGTCGTAAAGCCCGACATGGTCTCGAAGAAAGCATCGGTGACGTTGTCGACGGTGCCATACATCAGGAAAGGCAGCATGCCGAACAGGGAGAACAGTACCCACGACAAGGCCACCACCATGAAGGTGTCGCGAATCTGCAAAGCGCCACGACGGTTCATGCGACCGATGCTGTAGAGCAACAAGCCCACGGCACCCGTCAGGCCAGCGGTAAGCAGGAAATAACGGGCGTCTCCGTCACCCGCCACAAACTGATAGTGATAGGCCACCGCTGCCGTCAGCAACAAGGCTGCGGCCTCAATCAGCAACAATACACCAAACAGCTTGCTTTTCATTTTTCACCTATTTCGGACGCAAGCGTTGCGTCCTTACAACGGGCAGACACACGGGTCTGCCCCTACTCTCAACTCTAAACTCTCAACTAAGACCACGGTTGCGCCCAACCCTCGCCGTAGTCGAAGTCATCGTCGCCATCGTCGTCCTTGTCCTTAAAGGAATGGTCGTCGTAGGGTTTCAGCCAGTTTCTGAACTTATACGATGGGATGGCTGTGATCTCACCGTCGGCCATGGGCGACACGGCAATGTCGATCTCATCTGTGGCCAGCTCCTTCAGCCAATGGCTCAGCTCCGAGAAACCCATGTCGGTCACGGTGTAGCCTTCCCAGTCGCCTAGCGCAGCCTTCGCTGCCAGCTCCTCCGACTCCCACAGCGGCACATAAGGCGCACCGTCGTTGTCCTCCAGCATGGCGAAGAATCCTTCCTTGGCTTCGAGTAGCCACACCTTACGCGTTTCGAGGATGGCCTTCAGAAAGATTTCAAGTTTCTCCATGACTTCAATGTTTCTTCTGTTGTTGCTGCAACATGGCCTGCTGTTTCTGCGCCTCTTCGAGACGTTTCATGAAGCCCGACTTCTTCTGGGGCTTCTTCTTGTTTTCCTCGATGGTGGCGCGCACCTTGTCCTCGTTGATCATCTTACGGAAGATGAACATCTGGATGAAAGTGATGATGTTGACCAGCATGTAATAGTAGCTCAAACCCGAAGAATAGTTGTTGAAGATGCCGAAGAACATGATGGGCATGAGGTACATCATCCACTTCATCGGCTTCATCTGCGGGTTGCTCGAGTAGTCCATCTGCTTATTGTTCACGTAGGTGTAGATAAACGTGGTGATGGTCATCAACAGGGTGAAGAGGCTGAGGTGGTCCATGCCAAGAAACCTCGGGAACTCAATGATGCTGTCGTAGGTCGAGAGGTCGTCGGCCCAGAGGAAGGGCTGCTGACGCAACTCGATACTGGCGGGGAAGAAACGGAAGATGGCGATGAGGATGGGAAACTGCAGCAAGGCGGGCAGACATCCCGAGGCGGGACTCACGCCAGCTTGTTTCTGCAGGTTGAGCACCGCCTGTTGTTTCTTCATGGCGTCCTCTTCCTTCGGGTATTTTGCGTTGATGGCCTCCATCTCGGGCTTCAGCACACGGGTGATGGCGGAAGACTTGTAGGACTTGAACGCCAAGGGGAACAGCAAGGTCTTGATGAGGATGGTCAGAATCAGGATGACAATACCGTAGTTCCACTTCTCGCCGATGGGCTGCAGCCAATTGAACACCTTGATGACGCCATAGTTGATCCAGCGGATGAGGAAGAAGTTACCCAGGTTAATCTGGTCCTGCAGACCGATGCCGTAGCTTCGCAGGGTCTTGAAGTGGTTAGGGCCGAAGTACAGCTGCATCGGGATGACGTTGGTCTCGGCGGTGATGTCGTAGGGCACCTCGATGTTGGCCGCCATCGACTTGAAGTAACGCGGGTTCTCGGACTTGTGCGTCCACGTCGCCATCTTGGCGTTTTCAAACTCGTTCTTCGCCACGATGACGTTGCAGAAGAAACGCTGCTTGAACGACACCCATTTCAGCTTGTTATTAACGACCTTCTCCTCGTCCTTCTGTTCGTTGAGGTGGTCCACATCCTTGTCGGTCAGCGACTTGTAGTACACCGTCTCGCCAGCGAAGCGGTCGGTGCTCTTCTCTTGTTTCATTAGGTCGACCTCCCAGTCAAGGCTCATGTAGTCGGCATTGGAGGCGATGACGTCTTTCAGTCCCACCGTGCGAATGTCGAATCCCATCATGTAGTTGTCGTATGGGATAGTGTAGACGTATTCGATGTATTTGTCGGCCACCTCGGTGGGCAGGCGCAGGGCAAACACGATGCTGTCGTTCTCCCCTACCGTCATGTCACCGCCCGTGTAGGGCTGGCCGTTCATGTAAGGCTGGAAATAGAACTGCGAGGTGTTGACGATGCGGTTCTGCGCGAAGAACGACAGGTCGAACTTCGCTGTCTCGGGGTCGAAAGAAATCAGCGGCAGCGAGTCGTAGGTCTTGTAGTCCTTCAACTCGACTTGCTTCAGGAAACCGCCTTTGCTACTGAAAGTCAGCTTCTGGAGTTTGTTCTCGATGGTCCAGGTCTGCTCCTCGCCTTGCGATGCCACGGCGAAGATGCCGAATTTGTCGCGGAGGGCGTTCTGCTCTTGTTGGGCAAGGCTCAATGAGTCGGTGGCTTCGGGTAGCACGGTGTCTGATAGCATAGCCGCCAGCTGTGCCGCTTTTTGTTCAGCGATGCGCATGGAATCCAGTGCCATCTGTTCCATACGTGCCTGACGGATGGAGTCTTGAACGCGCTTTTGTTCAGCAAGTTCTTCCTTCGAAGGACTCATGAAATACATCCAGCCAAAGAGGATGACTGCGATGAGGGCAAAACCGATAAGGGTACTTTTATTGTTCATTACGTCTTAGTTTTCGTATAAGGCGGCAAAAATACAAAAAAAAGTGTCCCGCGGGACACTTTTTTAGTTTAACGCTTCGTCTTTTTCAGCAAAAGCCCAAAATCAATAGTATCTGTAACTCTTCACTTGGCCGATATGACGGGCGAGACGTACCACTTGGTTGCTGTAGCCGAACTCGTTGTCGTACCACAGATACAGGATGACGGTCTTACCGTCTTCACTGACCTTGGTGGCCGGAGCGTCGAAGATGCAGGCGCAGCTGTCGCCGATGCCGTCACTGCTGACAAACTCGGTGTTGCTGCTGAAGCGGATTTGCTCAATGAGGTTACCCTCAAGGCAGGCCAGACGGAAGGCCTCGTTGACTTCTTCCACCGTGGTGGGTTTCTCGACGTCGAGGGCGAGCACTGCCAACGACACATCGGGCGTAGGCACACGCACGGCATTGCTCGTCAGCTTACCTTTCAGTTCGGGGATGGCCTTGGCGGCGGCCTTACCGGCACCCGTCTCGGTGATGACCATGTTCAAGGCGGCGCTGCGGCCACGACGCTCTTTCTTGTGGTAGTTGTCCAGCAGGTTCTGGTCGTTGGTGTAGCTGTGGATGGTCTCGATATGGCCCTTCACGATGCCAAACTTCCTCAGCATGACTTCGAGGCCAGGCACGATGGCATTAGTGGTGCAGCTGGCGGCCGAGAAGATGGTTTCGTTCTCAAGGTCGAGCGTGTCTTGGTTGACGCCATAGACCACATTCGGGATATCGCCCTTGCCGGGAGCGGTGAGCAGCACCTTGCTGACACCCTTTGCCTGCAGGTGGCGTGAAAGGTTTTCGCGGTCGCGGAAGGCACCAGTGTTGTCGATGAGCAACGCATCCTTAATGCCATATTGCGTGTAGTCGAGGTCCTCGGGGTTCTTGGCTTCGAGGAAGAGGATCTTCTGTCCGTTGACCATCATGGCGTTCTCCTCAATCAGAGGACGGCACACACCGTGGAAATAACGGTGCACCGAGTCGGTACGGAACAGGTTGATACGCTTGGCGATATCCTCGGGCGAGTTCTTGCGGGTGACGATGGCACGCACACGGAGGGCGTCGCCACGGCCGGCCATCTCGGTCATCTCACGGCAGAGGATACGGCCGATACGACCGAAACCGTAAAGAATGACATCCTGCACCTTGTTGCTGCGCGGGACGGCGTCGATGATGTAGCTGAGCTTGTCGCGCACGAAAGCGGTGACGTCGTTATGGTAGTTTCCTTTCTGTTCCGTCCACTCCACATTGAGGCGGCCGAGGTCGATACGGGCGGGAGCCAGATTTTCGGCAAGGAGAGCCTTGGCGATAAGCAATGAATCCTGCACACGGACCGGCTTGCCCATCACGGCTTCGGCACGGAGGTGCTTGTTCAGGATCTTACCCGAGCCACGGTTGACCAGCAGAGAACGCAGCATGATGAGTTCCACTGACTTGTCGTACCAAAGTTTACCTACGATGTTAATCAATTCGTTGGCGGCTTTTTCGTTTTCATTCCAAGCCTTCAAAGAGGTTTCGAAATTGTCTTTGTTCATAATGGTTGAATTTATTCTACAATAGGTTTAGTGTTCATAATTTGGGCAAAGTTAGGGATTATTTCAATCCAAACAAGGAAAAAGCGGAAAAAAGTTTTTTGTGGAAAATAATCATCCTTTTTGTACCTTTGCGGCAAATTTCATTGTAAAATGGACAAAAGCGACTGTTTATACACTTCCTACTTGAACATCCTCAAGGAAGAGCTGGTACCCGCCATGGGTTGCACCGAACCTATCTGTCTGGCCTACGCCGCCGCCAAAGCCCACGAGATCCTGGGCACCATGCCTGAACGCGTGGAGATCCAAGCCAGCGGCAACATCATCAAGAACGTGAAGAGCGTCATCGTGCCCAACACCAAGGGCATGAAAGGCCTGAAAGCCTCCGTGGCGGCAGGCATCGTGGCCGGCAACCCCGAGAAGGCCTTGGAGGTCATCGCCGAGGTGACGCCGAAGCAAAAGAAGGAAATTGCCGTGTTTTTGGATAAAATTCCGATGAAAATCATCCCACTTAACGTCATCGCACAGCTCGATGTCACCGTCACCTTATTTAAGGAAGAGCACTCCTCTAGCGTCCGCATCGCGGGTTTCCACACCAACATTGTGAAGATGGAGAAGGACGGCCAGGTGCTGTTCGACTCGGGCTATGCCGACAACGGCTCCACCAAGCTCACCGACCGCAAATGTCTCAGCATGAAAGGCATCTTCGACTTCGCCAACACTGTCAACATTAATGACATCAAGCCTATCATCAAGCCGCAAATCGAATGCAACAAGGCCATCTCGCAGGAAGGCCTGAAAAACAACTGGGGCGCCAACATCGGCAGCACCATCATGAGCTACGGCACCGACGTGAGAATCAAAGCCAGAGCATGGGCCGCAGCAGGTAGCGACGCCCGCATGAGCGGCTGTGAGATGCCCGTCATCATCAACTCGGGCAGCGGCAACCAAGGCATGACAGTCAGCCTGCCCATCCTCGCCTACGCTGAGGAATACCATATCGACGACGAGCGTACCATGCGCGCCGTGGCCTTGTCGAACCTCGTGGCCATCCACCAGAAGACCGGCATCGGCAGGCTCTCGGCCTACTGCGGCGCCGTCAGCGCGGGTTGTGCCTCGGGCTGTGGCATCGCCTACCTCATGGGTGAGCCACTAAGCATCATCGAACACACCTTGGAGAACGCCTTGGGCATGGCGGCGGGCATCGTCTGCGACGGCGCCAAGCCCTCGTGTGCCGGCAAGATCGCCCTTTCCGTGGAGGCGGGCATCCTCGGCTACGAGATGAGCAAGCAAGGCTGCAACCTCCTCGGCGGCGACGGCATCATCGGCAAGGACGTGGAAGAGACCATCGACCACATCGGATGCTTGGGCCGTTTGGGCATGAAGGAGACGGATGTGGAAATTTTGAAGATTATGGTAGAGTAAGATTATGACCAAAGACACCGAAAGCCGCCTCCAAACCCCGCCCATCGCGCTGATTTCCATCGCGATTGTGGCCGTCGGTGTGGTGTTGTTTGCCCTCAACTTGATGCTGGGCTCGGTGTCCATCCCCTTTGAGGAGTTTAAAAATGCCATCTTCGGCAGCGAATCGTCCACCTACCGCGCCATCATATTGGATTACCGTCTGCCACAAGCCATCACGGCGCTCCTGGCGGGCATAGGCTTATCCGTATCGGGCCTTTTGATGCAAACCTTGTTCCGAAACCCTTTGGCAGACCCTTCCCTATTGGGCATCAGCAGTGGTGCGAGCCTCGGTGTGGCTTTGGTCGTGCTGGTAGCAGGCAGCTTCGGCGGCATCGCCGTCAGCACGCTGACTCTGTGGTCGACCTTCGGGGTGGCCATGGCGGCCTTTGTGGGAGCTTTTTTAGTACTGCTGCTTATCCTTGCCTTGAGTTCGAGGCTGAGGAGCATGGTCAGCCTCGTTTTGGTGGGCATCATGATTGCCTACATCGCAGGCTCGGTCACTGACATCCTGAAGTTCTTCAGCCAGAAGGAAGGCCTGCATTCCTTCGTCATCTGGGGCATGGGCAGCTTCTCCAACGTAAGCAAGGCCCAGCTGCCGTTCTTCGCCATCACGGTAGTGGCAGGCGCAGTCGGCGCATTCCTTTTATTTAAGACCTTGAACCTCTTGCTGCTGGGCGAGCGTTATGCCGAGAACCTTGGCGTCAACATCCGTCGGAGCAGCATGCTCATCATCTTGGTATCGGGTTTTCTTACCGCCATCATCACGGCGTTCTGTGGTCCCATCGCCTTCCTGGGCTTGGCCGTGCCGCATATCGCCCGTTTCCTCTTCCGCAGCAGCGACCACAAGCTGCTCATCCCAGCCACGGCCTTCCTCGGCATGGACCTGGCCTTGTTCTGCAACCTCATCGCGCGCCTGCCCTCGTTCGAAGGCAACCTGCCCATCAATAGCGTCACCGCACTCATCGGCGCACCTATCGTGCTGTGGGTCATCTTTCACCGTCAAAAAGTGCTGAAATGAACGAAGTGCTCCATACCACGAACCTGCTCATCGGCTACAAAGGCCAGGCCTTGATGCCCGAGATCAACGTGAGCCTCAACGAAGGCGACATCGTGGCCTTGGCGGGGCCCAACGGTTCGGGCAAGACGACGCTGTTCAAGACGCTCTCGGCCAGCATCAAACCTATTGGCGGTGAAGTCAGCCTGTTCGGGAAAAAACTGCAGGACTACCATCCCAATGAGCGCAGTTCCCTCTTCAGCCTCGTGCTGACCGAGAAGCCCGACGACCTCTTCCTTAAGGTCTTCGACATCGTGGCCGCTGGACGCTATCCTCATCTCGGACTTTTGGCCCGACTGAAACCCGAGGACGAGCAAATCATCTACGACAGCCTCGAGACCGTGGGCATCAGCCATCTGGTCAACCGCAACTTCGTATCCTTGAGCGACGGCGAGCAACAAAAAGTAATGATTGCCAAGGCTTTGGTGCAGGACACGCCCCTAATTTTCATGGACGAGCCTGCCGCCTTCCTCGACTACCCGAGCAAAATCGAATTGGTCAATATCATGCATAAGCTCTCACGCGAGAAACGCAAAACCATCCTGTTCAGTTCCCACGACCTGGATTTACTGCTTCGCCATACCGACGTGATGTGGGTCGTCGCGCCCCAACAGCCTTTGCGTCAAGGCACACCGAAAGAGCTTGTTGAGCAGGGGATTATTGACGAGTATTTCAAGCCGATTGTTGCTAAGGAAGAGTTTTTCTGGATGAATCGAGAATAATAATCTGCATTTTTTGTAATTTTGCGGCTTAAAATATCGCAGCAATTCTTACTAAAATGCAGAATATCAGAAATATAGCTATTATCGCTCACGTTGACCATGGCAAAACCACCCTGGTGGACCGTATCCTTTACCAATCCCAACTCTTTAAGGAATCGGACGAAGCCCCTGGCCAACTCATTCTCGACAACAACGACCTCGAACGCGAACGCGGCATCACCATCCTTTCGAAGAACGTCTCGGTGCGTTACAAGGACGTGAAGATCAACATCATCGACACCCCTGGCCACGCTGACTTCGGCGGTGAGGTGGAACGCGTGCTTAACATGGCCGATGGCGTTTTGCTTTTGGTCGACGCCTTCGAAGGCCCCATGCCGCAGACCCGTTTCGTGCTGCAGAAGGCCATCGAGCTGGGCCTGAAGCCCATCGTGGTCATCAACAAGGTGGACAAGCCCAACTGCCGTCCCGACGAGGTGCAAGAGGCCGTCTTCGACCTGATGTTCAACCTCGGCGCCACGGAGGACCAACTCGACTTCCCCACCGTCTACGGTTCCTCGAAACAAGGCTGGATGTCGGACCACTGGGAGCATGTCACCGACAACGTCTCCTACCTGTTGGACGTCATCATCGACACCATCCCGCCCGCGAAGTTCGAGGAAGGCACTCCCCAGATGCTCATCACCTCGTTGGACTACAGCTCCTACGTCGGCCGTATCGCCGTGGGTCGTCTGAAACGCGGCGTCCTTCAAGCCGGCATGAACGTCTCGCTGGTGAAACGCGACGGCTCTGTCACCCGCTCCACCATCAAGGAGCTTTACACCTTTGAAGGCTTGGGCAAGGAACGCACCAAGAAACCCGTTGAGGCTGGCGACATCATCGCGCTGATGGGCATCGACGACTTTGAGATTGGCGACACCGTGGCCGACTACGAGAACCCCGAGGCCCTGCCTCCCATCCATGTGGACGAGCCCACGATGAGCATGCTGTTCACCATCAACAACTCGCCTTTCTTCGGTCGTGAAGGCAAATACGTCACCTCACGCCACCTGCGTGAGCGTCTCTACAAAGAGACAGAGAAGAACCTCGCCCTGAAGGTCGAGGACACCGATTCGCCCGACTCATTGATGGTCTACGGCCGAGGCATCCTGCACCTCAGCATCCTCGTCGAGACCATGCGCCGCGAGGGCTACGAGTTCCAACTTGGTCAACCCAAGGTCATCATCAAATACGTCGACGACGTGAAGTGCGAGCCTATCGAAGCCCTCACCGTCCTCGTTCCTGAAGACTTCGCAGGCCGTGTCATCGAGCAAGTCAGCGCCCGCAAGGGTGAGATGACCCAGATGGAGCCCAAGGGCGACCGCATGTGCCTCGACTTCGACATCCCGTCGCGCGGCCTCATCGGCTTGAGAAACACCTTACTAACCGTCACCGAGGGTGAAGCCATCGTCTCGCACCGCTTCAAGGACTACGAGCCTTGGAAGGGCGAGATGCCGACCCGCAACACCGGCGCCTTAATCTCGATGGAGACGGGCCAAGCCATCCCTTACGCCATCTGGAAGCTGCAGGACCGTGGCACCTTCTTCGTCAACCCGAACGAGGATGTCTATGCCGGCGAGGTCATCGGCGAGAACACACGCTCGAACGACATCGTCATCAACGTGTGCAAGACCAAGCACCTCACCAACGTGCGTGCTTCGGGCAGCGACGAGGCCATCCGTCTCATCCCGCCTGTGCGTTTCTCATTGGAGGAATACATGGAGTACATCCGCGACGACGAGTATCTTGAGGTCACGCCCAAGAGCCTGCGTCTGCGTAAGATCATCCTCGACGAGCTGGAGCGCAAACGCGCCTCACGTCGTGGAGAGGAATGATTCCAAAAAAAATTCTAAAAGTCGGGCTTTGTGTCCGACTTTTTTTTTGTATTATTGCAGTTTTGTAGAAACGAGCAACCAAGAGGTTATTCCTCTATCCAATTGAAACTCATATTTTATTGAAATTCAAAAATTTAAAAATATGTCTAAAGTTAAGAAAACCCTATTAATCCTATTCGTCATGATGGGATTGGCTTCGTGCGAAGTACTGAACCAAGTGTCCCAAACGCTCAATTTCGTCAACTGCAAATTCAATTTCAACAGCGTCGACCATATTCAGATGCTCGGAATTGACTTGAGCAGAGGCATGTCAAGAGAAAACCTCAACATCACTCAAGGTTTAGCCCTCATCAACGCCATCACCAACAGAACGCTGCCCGTGACCTTCAACGTGAACGTCGACGTGACCAACCCCAACGGCACCCCCGCCTCCATGACCAAGATGGACTACATCCTGACTCTGAACGGCAAGCAAGTCATTAGCACCTCGTTAAACAACTCCATCAACGTGCCTGCCAACTCAAGCAACATGGTATCGATTCCCATCACCACCGACCTCTTCCAGCTCTTCAGCGGCGAGTCGGCAGATGCCATCGTCAACCTGGCGTTCAAGTTGGCCGGTGCCAACAGCGAGCCCGTCAACGTAGGACTGAAGGTGAAGCCTTACATCAGCATCGGAGGTCAGCAACTCGCCTATCCTGACTATATCACGATGAACAAAACGTTGAACTGATTTTTTAGAAAACGAGCAGAAACATGGCGGATTTTAAGGAAAGACGCTTCAGTATCGAGCCTGGCAAAGGCAAGAAAATGGACGGCTGTCCCTACTCTATCTATGAGGATGGGCATGACGTGAAAGACTATATCATCCCGCCGAAAGGCTATATTTTCAAAGGTTTCAGGTTCGACCCCGATGCCAGCAACCAAATTTACGACGGCAAGCTCATCGCGATTTACGAGAAAGAGACGTTCAACCAAAAGATGATGTCGCAGCTGTGGAAGTTCATCTTGGCATTTGCCATCATCGCAGTCATCGCCATCATCGCCATCCTGGCCGCAGGTGTGTTCAAAGACCCAAGTCCGAAACCAAATCGTCCGGTCAACGAGTCTACAGCCGTAGCGGAACCCAACGAGCCTGCACCTGTCATCATCGTTGACACCACTCCCGTTGAAACGGAGGCCGTAGACTCGACGAGCGTTTCAGAGGAGCAGCCTACTGAAACTGTCGAGGAGGTGGTCGAGGAGCAAGAAGAGACACCACAACCCGTCGCCGACGACCCGAACGTGCTGTTCAAGCAAGCCTTCTGGACCTTGATTTATCAGCGTACCATCTTAATGGACTCATACGACACCTTATATAAGGACAACAAAGGCAAGGTGGAAGGTGATGAATACGACTACCTGCGCTACACCATCCTGAAGAACTCCACCGCATTCAAGGAGTGGACGGGCAAGCTGCAAAAGATCCCCGCCTCCGAGTTGGAGACCATCAACACCGTCAATGACTTGAAGAGCAAACTCAACACCATTGAATAACAACAATTAAACAATCAACAATAAACATTTCAACAATGATCAGAAACAACTTCATCAAACGCCACAACGGCCCCACCGCATCGGATGCTGAAAAGATGCTCAAGGTCATCGGCGTGCAATCGCAAGAACAACTTGTCGACGAGATTATCGCTCCCGAGATCCGTCTGCCAAAAGACCTCAATATCGGCGAAGGCATGAGCGAGTACGAAGTCATCAGCCACCTCAAGGCCCTCGGTGCCAAGAACAAGCAGTTCCGCACCTACATCGGCTTGGGTTACTACAACACCATCACCCCTGGCGTCATCATGCGCAACATCCTTGAGAACCCGGGCTGGTACACCTCATACACTCCTTATCAGGCTGAGATCTCGCAAGGCCGTCTTGAAGCCCTTTTGAACTTCCAGACCGTCATCAGCGACCTCACCGCCATGCCGTTGGCCAACGCCAGCCTGCTCGACGAAGGCACCGCCGCCGCCGAAGCCATGCTGATGTTCTGGCACGCCCGCAGCCGCGCCCAGGTGAAGGCCGGCGTGAAGAAGTTCTTCGTCGCCGACGACGTGTTCCCGCAGAGCATCGAAGTCATCAAGACCCGCGCCCACTTCCAGGGCATCGAGGTCGTGGTGGACAACATCGACAAGTTCGATTGCAGTGAACAATATTTCGGCATCCTGCTGCAGTGCCCCAACCAGTTCGGCGAGATCGTCGACAACCGCGCCAAGGTCGCCACATGGAAAGAAAAAGGCATGCAGGTGGCCGTCGCTGCCGACCTGCTGAGCCTCACCCTCATCACGCCTCCCGGCGAATGGGGTGCCGACGTGGTCTTAGGTTCCAACCAGCGTTTCGGTCTGCCGATGGGATTCGGCGGCCCGCATGCCGGTTACTTCGCCACCACCGAGGCCTACAAGCGTGAGATGCCCGGCCGTATCATCGGCATCAGCATCGACGCCCTCGGCAATCCTGCCTACCGTCTGGCCCTCCAGACCCGTGAGCAGCACATCAAGCGCGAACGCGCTACGTCGAACATCTGCACGGCTCAGGCCCTGTTGGCCATCATGTCGGGCTTCTACGCCCTCTATCATGGCCCGGATGGCTTGATCGAGATCGCCCACCATATCAACTGCCTCGCTGGCAAGCTGACCTCAGAGTTGGCCAAGCTCGGCGTGAAGCAGCTCAACAAGCACTTCTTTGACACCCTGTTGTTCGAACTGCCTGAAGGTACCTGCACTTGCAAGGTGAAGGAAGCCGCTGAGAAACACGGCATGAACTTCCGCATCATCGACAAGCAACACTTCGGCATTAGCATCGACGAGACCACGGCCCGCGAGGACATCAACGAAATCGGCATTGTCGTCGCCGAAGCCCTCGGCAAGCAGCATGAAGAGCTAGTATGCGACCCGAACTGCCAGAAGTTCAGCGGCATCCCGACTGAGATGCAGCGCACCTCCAAGTTCATGCAGGCCCCGATGTTCTTCAAATACCGCAGCGAGACCGATATGATGCGTTATATGAAGAAACTCGAGAACCGCGACCTCAGCCTCAACCGCTGCATGATCCCGCTGGGTTCCTGCACGATGAAGCTGAACCCCGCCACCTCGATGTATGCCCTCAGCTGGCCTGAGTTCGGCAACATCCACCCCTTCGTCCCCGCCGACCAAGTGGAAGGCTATCTCGAGCTCATCAACGAGATGGAAAAAGACCTTTGCGAGATCACGGGCTTCAAGGGCATGAGCTTCATGCCTAACTCGGGTGCCAGCGGCGAATACGCCGGATTGCTCACCATCCGCCGTTACCAAGAGGCCAACGGCCAGGGTCACCGCAATATCTGCTTGATCCCTGCTTCGGCTCACGGCACCAACCCCGCTTCAGCCGCTATGGCTGGCATGCAGGTGGTAGTGGTGGCCTGCGACGAGCACGGCAACATCAACCTTGAAGACGCCAAGGAAAAGGCCGAGCAATACAAGGACAATCTGGCCGCCTTCATGGTCACCTATCCTTCCACCCACGGCATCTATGAGGACGGCATCCGCACCCTCGTGAAGATCGTTCACGACAACGGCGGCCAGGTCTACATGGATGGTGCCAACATGAATGCCCAAGTCGGCTTGACCAGCCCCGGCTTCATCGGTGCCGACGTGTGCCACCTCAACCTGCACAAGACCTTTGCCATCCCGCACGGCGGTGGCGGTCCCGGCGTGGGTCCCATCGGCGTGGCCGAACACCTGAAGCCCTACCTGCCTTCGCATGTCCTGTTCCACTGCGGTGGCGACAAGCAGGAAGGCGCCGTTTCAGCCGCTCCATTTGGTAGCGCTCAGATCCTCACCATCACCTACTGCTACATCAAGATGTTGGGCGGTGAAGGCCTGAAGAAAGCCACCTTGGGCGCCATCATGAACGCCAACTACCTGAAGGACAGACTGAAGGACTACTACCCGATTCTTTACACCGGCAACCACGGCCATGTGGCCCACGAGATGATCCTCGACATCAACGGCATCAACAAGGCTACGGGCGTCGCCGCCATCGACATCGCCAAGCGCTTGATGGACTTTGGCTTCCACGCTCCTACCGTGGCCTTCCCGGTGCACGAGACCCTGATGGTAGAACCCACCGAGAGTGAGCCTATCGCCGAACTTGACCGCTTCGTCGAAGCCATGATCCAGATCCGCAAGGAGATTAAGGACATCGAAGACGGCAAGGCAGAAAAGGGCAACAACATCATCAGCCACGCCCCTTACACTGCCGAGATGTTGATGGCCAACGAATGGAACTTCCCCTTCACCCGTGAAGAGGCCGGCTTCCCAATGAAGAGCGACGTTCAGGACAAGTACTTCCCGCACGTCACCCGCATTGATGATGCCTACGGCGACCGCAATCTCGTATGCAAATTCTAACCTTGTAGAGACGCGCCATGGCACGTCTCTACAAACACAAACGAAAAACGCAGCCAAATGGCTGCGTTTTTTCGTTTAGCGTTTTATCCGTATGCTTATTGCTTTACGAAACGCTTGACTGCTGTGCCCTTATCCGTATCAAGCATCAGGATATATGTGCCCGATTGATAATGGCCGACTTCCAGTCTGATAGCGGATTGGCTCTTCACGTCAATCATATCCATCAACTGGCCATATACATTGTATACTCTCACCTTATTGATGTCCTCTCCTTCGATCTGCATTGCGTCGTAAGCCGGGTTAGGATAGAGGGAGATAGATGAAGACAAAGACTCGTTAACAGCATCGTCAAAAGAGAAGACAACTACAATGTCAGTCTCTCCAGTAACCACAAATGTAAAGCAAGTGTCTTCTATAACCACTGTATCATTCACAATCCAATGCTCAAAATAGTAGTTTTCATTTGCCTCAGCACAGATTGTTACAGTGTCGCCATAAGCATGGAAGCCAACATCTCCTGTCACTTCGCCTGCATTCGGATCGGGTTCAATCTGGGGATCCACATTAAACAAGACCTTACTAAAGACAGCCGTCAGATTAAAGTCATGATTTATCACAAACGTATACTCAGAAACTGTTGAAAACACATCGCCGTTTTCATCAACCCAATAATCGAAATGATAATAATCCTCAATAGACACAGCTGTAATGGTGCAAGTATCACCACAATAAACAACGACGGAGCAAGTATCGCAACCAGAATACGTTGTCCCATTAATCTCCGCAAAGGCTTCGCCCATGGCGATGTCGTTTACAGCAACGCTTAAATGGTACTGGAGAAGTTGGAAACGGGCCGTAATATTATGATTTTCATTTACGACGAATTCGTATTCAGTTTCATTTGAAATCAAAACATTATCTTCATACCAGCCCACAAACTCATAACATTCATCGGGGGTAGCTTCAAGATGGCAAACATCTCCATATCCGTATCCTCCATCACCATCAACACTTCCTCCTGTTTCTTCAGTCACATCGACCGTATACTGGTTACGGGTGAAGTTGGCCACCAAATTGCGGTTGGCAGTCACATTGAACACAAAGGTTGAATTGCTCGTCACCACTAAACCGTTTTCGGTCCAATTCCTGAACGTATAACCCGTATTTGCCTCTGCGGTCATCGTGCATTCCTGACCGTAATAGTAATCATCGCCACCATCAACCACTCCACCAACTTCAGGATTGGCAGAAACCGTAACGGTATAGATGTCGGCAGCGAAATTAGCCACTAAATTGCGAGGACCCGTCACATTAAAGCTATATGTGCGATTGTATGAAACCACCTGACCATCTTCCTCTGACCAATTCTTGAAAGTATAATGTGGGTTGGCTATGGCAACCAAAGTGCAAAGTTGTCCATAGAGGTACGTTCCAGCACCATTGATACTACCGGCAATCGTAGGATTTGTTGAAGCAGAAATCTCATAATTTGCCAAAGTGAAATTGGCAATAAGGTTACGGTTGCCCGTCACTGAAAACTCGTATGTGGCCTCGTTAGATACAGGATGTCCGTTTTCGGTCCAACTAACAAAGACGTAACCTTCGGCTGGAGTAGCGGTCAAAGTGCAGGTTTCCAAATAATCATACGATCCTGTACCTACAATAGAACCCGCCTCGGTAGGATTTGTCACTGCGGAAATGACACAGGATTGAGGAGCAAATTCGGCCACCAAATTACGGCTAGCGGTCACGGAGAAGCTATAAGTGGCATCATTTGAGACCGGGATTCCGTTTTCCGACCAATACCTGAAAACATATCCGATTTCCGGTGTCGCTGTCAAAGTACAGGTTTGGTTATAATAATAGGTAGCAGCGCCACTTGTCGAACCTGCATCGGTCGGATTGACCGAAGTGGAAATGACGAAAGTCTGCTGCACAAAAGTGGCGACCAAATTACGGTCAGCTGTCACCGTGAAGCTGTAAGTCGGCAGGCTTGACACATTAGATCCATTTTCCATCCAGCAAACAAAAGTATAACCTGGATTGGCTGTAGCTGTCAAAGTGCAAGTTTGCTGATAGCCATAGGTTGCTGCACCTACCACTGTACCACCAATATACGGATCGGCATAAGCGGAAATCGTATAAGACGATGCAACGAAATTGGCCACTATATTACGGCTCCCTGTTACAGTGAAACTATAAACAGGATTGCTTGTTTGCGGGTTACCATTTTCGGTCCAATTGGCAAACGTGTAGCCGGGATTAGGTGTCGCCGTCAAGGTGCAAGTTGCTCCGTTCTCATAATCACCTGCTCCAGTAGTCGTTCCACCAATGGTGGGATTGGAAGACACACCAATGTAATAAGTGACTTCGGGAGCTGCATTGGATGCAACGCCACTCACAATTAGTTCATCGCCTGACTCATTGTTGTTACAGGCCACCGTGTTCGCATGAGCATTGGCACAAACAAAGGCCAAAAAAACTCCAAGTAGAATCCATGGTTTCATAAATAAAAGTATTTAGTTAAAAATTCGGGCTGCAAAAATAGTCTTTTTTCTTTTACAAAACCCCAAAAAACTCAATAAAAAATAGGCAATGCACAAATTTAAGGCAATTTTACCTAGGAAATGTCGGTTTTTTGCTTAATCCCACCCCTCAACAAGGATTTCATAATTCTCAAAAACGATAATCTCCCCTGCGGTGATCTTCGCCCGCTTTCGCGTCTCCACCTCACCGTTGCGGAACACCATGCCCGCCGTGACGACCTCTTGAGCCTCACTGCCCGAATACACCACGTCACAAGCCTTTAGTAGTGAGATTAAAGGGATGAAATCTTCGCCTTCGCGAAGGGTGAAGATGATTCTATTGCGTTTTCTTGCCATGGCTATGTTGTTTTCTTGGCACAAAGATACGACAAAAACACAAAATCCCCACATTTTTCTTATCTTTGCCCTCCAGAAAGGTAAGCCATGACAGAGAAAAAAGTCCAATATCCACAAAATTTCGACATCAAGCTGATCATCGCAGGAGACATCCCTCAGGAAGAAGCCAAGCAAAGCATCAGCAAAGCACTCACTGAAGCGAAAACCGTGCACAGCTTCGTCAACGTAAGAAGCAGTGGCAAAGGCAACTACCTCAGCTACTGCTATAACATCGACATCGAGAGCAAGGAGCATTTGGAGCGCACCTATGCCCTACTCCGTACCATACCCGGACTCAAATTCGCCCTATGACAAAAGCCTATTCCATAAGGATCTACGGACACGTGTTCAACGTGGGGTTCCGACGCTATGTTCATCGCTATGCGTTGCAATGCAACGTGGTTGGCTATGTGGAGAACGACCGTGCCGATGACTGTGTCCACATCGAAGCCGAAGGCGAGGAAAAGGACTTGGACCGTTTCATCCTGCTCTGCGGCGAAGGCACACCTTATTCATATATTACCGACATGAAAATTGATGCGGCGACCCCGACAGGAAATTATTCTGATTTTCAAGAAATAAGATAAAATAATCTCTGTAGAGACGCAAAATTTTGCGTCTCTACAACAATTCAACAATTATGATAGATTTCTCCAAAATTCTCTTTCTCGACATCGAAACCGTCTCGCAAGAGAAATCCTATGACCAACTCAACGAGCGGATGCAGAAACTCTGGGCCAAGAAGGCCGACCAGCTGAACCGTGACGACCCGGAGCTCTCCCCAGCCGACATCTATGACCGCGCAGGCATCTATGCCGAATTCGGCAAGATCATCTGTATCTCCGTGGGCTTCTTCAACGGCGACCGTTTCCGCTTAAAGTCGTTCTATGGCCATGACGAGAAAGTCCTTCTCACCGAGTTCGCCGAAATGCTGAACAGGCACTACGACTCGCCCTATGCCCAGCTCTGCGCCCACAACGGCAAGGAGTTCGATTTCCCCTACATCGCACGTCGCATGCTCGTCAACGGCATACAAATACCGAAAGTGCTGCAAGTGGCTGGCAAGAAGCCTTGGGAGACCAACTTCATTGATACCATGGAGCTTTGGAAGTTCGGCGACTACAAGACCTACACCTCTTTGGACCTGCTCTGCGCCATCCTCGACATCCCCACGCCGAAAGATGACATCAACGGCAGCGAGGTGGGTCGCGTGTATTGGGAAGAGAACGACCTGGAGCGCATAAAGACCTACTGCCAAAAGGACGTGCTCGCCATCGCGCAGCTCATGCGCCGCTACAACTACCTGCCGCTCATCCCCGACGACTGCGTGGATTACACCAACTGACCATGCACATCCTCTCCAAATCAACGTATATCAAGGGTTTGCAGTGCGAGAAGGCGCTGTACATGCAGAAGAAGCACCCTTACCTGCGCGACAAGCTCAGCATTGAACAAAGAGCCAAGTTCCAGCGCGGCACTGACGTGGGCGTGCTGGCACATGAAGTCTTCCCTGGCGGCGTCGACATGTCGCCAAACTCGCCGTCACAGTTCCCAAAGAAAGTGAAGGAGACTTGGGACAACCTCAGCAATCCCGAAATCAAGGTGATGTATGAGGCTGTTTTTCAGCACAATGACACGCTCATCATGCTCGACATGCTCGTCCGAGACGGCGACAAGTGGTTAGCAGTGGAAGTGAAAAGCTCTTTGCGTCTCAGCGACACCTATTATAATGATGCCGCCCTGCAATACTACGTGCTGCACGGCTGTGGCGTGCCACTCAGCGACTTCCGCCTCATGTACCTCAACAGCGACTATGTGAAGGAGGGTCCCATCGAAGTGCAGCAGCTGTTCAAAATGGATTCGGTGATGCAGTATGTCGTTGAAAGAGAGGCTTTTGTCGCAAAGAATGTGGAACGGCTGAAGGCTGTCGTCGCCTTGCCGCATGCGCCCGCCGTCAACATCGGGACACAATGCCACAACCCCTACCCTTGTGATTTTCAAGGGCATTGCTGGAAACTCATCCCAAAGAACAGTTTCCTCTTCACCACCGCGATGGAAGACGAGACCTTGTTCCAAAGCTACTTCAACGGCGTGAGCACCAATGCCAAGATGCTTGATCAAGTGGAGACCAATTCAGAAGAAGCCCATCAGATTGAGGCCTTGGAGACCAATTCGTATTACATTGATTACAAGGCGCTTTACTCGTTGGCACCACAACCCAAGCCCAAGTCCGTGGCATTCCTTAACTTGCTCTTGAACCGTCCCGCCGTGCCCGAGCTCGACGGCACGAGGCCTTACGAGGAGATGATTTTGGCTTTTGCGCTGCAAGGCGAACATGAAAAATCCGCAGCCATAGATTCCCGCCTACGCACAAGCCAACGTTGGAATGACATGGCTGCTGTTTCAAGCCAGCGCAGGGATGACATGGCTGCTGGTGGTTGTTTTGTTTGGGACAGCTTCAAAGACCACAACCGTTGGAAAGAGGCCATTCCTCTGCTCATCGAGAAACTCTCTCATTATGAGTTGATTGTATGCTTCACACCACAAAACCTCAGCACCACGCTGCTCCGCCACGAAATCATCCAAAACCAGACTGTGGGCTACAAGATCTTCAACCTCTATGACATACTCCAAGAGGCACATTTTTACCATCCCGCCATCAAAAGGGGGCTGACGCTGCAGCGCCTCGAAACGGCACTTTTTGGCGAGGCTAAACTCTTCGAACACAGCAGGATTCTCCTCGAAGCCACCAGCAACGACCTATTAAGTTATCAACAGGCGATAGAAGACTTAATCGTTGAGAATGAAATCGTTGCAAAAACTTATCAACACCTTTTCAAGTAGTTGATAACTTCCTTGGCTGCTTCAAATGGGGTCGCGAAATTATCCGTAATTTTGCCCTCCCAAACAAAGGAAATTTCATTTTTTATGCCAAACGACACCACTACACGCCGACCTTTCGGCGATACCTCCAAACGCAATTTGATGACTCCTGAACAAGTCTTTGCCAACCAAGGACGCATACCACCCCAAGCCACCGACCTTGAAGAAGTCGTTTTGGGCGCCCTGATGCTGGAAAAGGAAGCCGTCAACGAGGTCATCGACATCCTCTCTCCCGAGGCCTTTTATCTCGACAAGCACCAGAAGATCTTCGCTGCCATCAAGTCGCTCTTCGGCAAGTCGGAGCCTATCGACATCATGACCGTCACCAACGAGCTCAAGCAAAGAGGCGAGCTGGAGATGGTCGGCGGCGCCTATTATATCGCAAAACTCACCAACCGCGTCGTCTCGGCGGCCAACATCGAATACCACGCCCGTATCATCATGCAGAAGCACATCCAGCGCCAGCTGATCCTGATTTCTTCCGACATGATCCACGAGGCCTTCGAGGACACCGCCGACGTGTTCGACCTGCTCGACAAGGCCGAGAACAACCTCTTCCAAATCAGCGAGAACAACCTGCGCCGTAGCTACGACTCGATGCAGGACTTGGTCAGCAAGGCCATCACTGAGATACAGAAGGCCAAGAACGCTGATGACAAGCTGCGTGGCGTGCCATCGGGCTACACCGAGCTCGACCGCATCACACAAGGCTGGCAGAAGTCAGACCTCATCATCCTGGCCGCGCGTCCCAGTATGGGTAAGACTGCCTTCGCCTTGAACCTGGCCCGCAACGCCGCCGTCAACTTCAACAGGCCCATCGCCTTCTTCTCATTGGAGATGTCGTCCGTGCAGCTGGTCACACGTCTGATTTCGACCGAGACCTCGCTCACCGCCGACAAACTGCGTTCAGGCGACCTCGCCGAATACGAATGGCAACAACTGAACACCAAAGTCACCCCACTGACGGGCGCTCCCATCTTCATTGATGACACACCGCAGCTCTCCATTTTCGAGTTGCGCGCCAAATGCCGCCGACTGAAGCAGCAGCACGACATCCAGATGGTCTTCATCGACTACCTGCAGCTCATGACCGCCAAGGGCGACCGCGGTCTCAACCGTGAGCAGGAAATCAGCACCATCTCGCGTTCACTGAAGAGTCTGGCCAAGGAATTGGAAATCCCTGTGCTGGCGTTGTCGCAACTTAGCCGTAGCGTGGAGCAACGCCCCGGTTCCAAGAAGCCCATCCTCTCCGACCTGCGTGAGTCGGGCGCCATCGAGCAGGACGCCGACATGGTGATGTTCATTTACCGTCCCGAATACTACAAGGAAGGCGTGGATGCCGAAGACAAGCCCAAGGGCTACACCATCATCGACATCGCCAAGCACCGTAACGGCAAACTCGGCGAGGTAGAGCTGAAGTTCGTGGGCCAGTATGCCCGCTTCGAGGAGTTCGACCAGGGCTTCGACAACAGCAGCTTCACCACCATTGGCCCCAACAACCAGTTCGACACGCAGCCTATGGTCATCGGGTCGAAGATGAACGACGACGACGGCATGTCGCCCTATCAACCTTCCATCACTTCTGACGACCCGATTCCGTTCTAACCCCATCCAGCCATGAATAAAAACGACAAAAAAGCGCCTCACTCTCAGAGTAACCCATTAAAATTCAACGTAACGGAGTCCATGCAGTTGATGGATTTCCTGATGAAGAAGATGGACGGCATCAGCCGTAACAAAGTCAAAAGGATGCTGGCCAACCGAAATATCTCGGTCGACGGCAAGCGCACCACGCAATTCGACTTCGCTTTGGAGCCCGGCATGGTGGTCGAGATCGGCAAGCCCACCGCCAAGGAACGTTTCCGCAACCCTTGGCTGAGCATCGTCTACGAGGACAAATACCTGCTCGTCATCGACAAGAAGGAAGGCCTGCTCACCAACAGTCCCACCAAGGAGAAAGACACGGCACAAGGCATCCTGAACGACTATTTCATCTACACGCAGCAACGCTGTCGCGCCCATACCATACACCGCCTCGACCGCGACACCAGCGGCCTCATGCTCTTCGCCAAGAGCAAGGAAGTGGCCTTGATGTTTGAGGAAGACTGGAAAAACACCGTTTACGACCGTCGCTATGTGGCCGTGGTGTGCGGCTGCATGGAGAAAAAAGAAGGCATGGTGGCGTCGTGGCTGAAGGACAATAAGGCCTTCATCACCTACTCCAGCCCTACCGACAACGGTGGCAAGTACGCCGAGACTTATTACAGGACCTTGTATTCCAACCCGCGCTATTCGTTGGTCGAGTTGCAGCTGGAGACCGGCCGCAAGAACCAAATCCGCGTCCACATGGCCGACATAGGGCATCCTGTGGTGGGTGACCCGAAATATGGCAGGACAGACTCAGATGCCTACGACAACTCGTTGGGCCGTCTATGTCTGCACGCCTATAAACTTTGTTTTCACCACCCCATCAAGAAAAAGGACATGGAGTTTGAGACGCCGTTCCCGAAGGTGTTCGCACGGCCTTTTCCTGGGATGGATAGGGAATAAAAACGAAAAAAGCCGACCAAAAGTCGGCTTTTGTTTTTAGGGTGCCCCGAACAGGAGTCGAACCTGCACACCTCTCGATATACGCACCTGAAACGTACGCGTCTACCAATTCCGCCATCGGGGCTTGGTGCTGGTGCCCAGGACAAGAGTCGAACTTGCATGCCGTAATCGGCACTACCCCCTCAAAGTAGCGTGTCTACCAATTTCACCACCTGGGCTTAGCGGCTGCAAAAATACAACTTTTTTCATTGCCGTGACTACTTCGAGAAAATTTTTCTTCTTTTTTTTCTTATGCATTGCATAATTTCTTATTTTTGAAGCCATTAAAACTCACAATTATGCTTTCAGAAAAAGACCTTCAACAGCTTTCAGAGAGAAACATTACTGAAAATCAAGTAATAAACCAAGTCGCGCAACTCAAACGCGGCACACAATACGTACAACTGATGCGTCCCGCCACCCTCAACGACGGCATCCTGCGCCTTGACGAGGAACAAGTGAACATGATGACCGCCGTGTTTGACGCCGACAAGGAGTTCTACCAGTTCACGAAGTTCGTGCCGGCCTCGGGTGCCGCCTCGCGCATGTTCAAGGACCTCTTTGCCTTCGTTGAGACAGCAGAAGAGACCAAGTTCACCGACATCTTCTTCGCCCACATCCACTGCTTCGCCTTCTTCGACGACCTCAACGCCGCCGCCAAGCACCTCTATGGCGCAGACATCGACAGCCTGTTGCAACAAGGCCGCAAGGTGGACGTGGTGAAAGCCCTGCTCCTCGAAGACGGACTGGCCTACGGCAAGCTGCCCAAGGCTCTGCTGAAGTTCCACCATTACGACGGCTTCAACCGCCTGGCATTGGAAGAACATCTGGTGGAGGCTGCCCGTTATGCCACCGACAACGAAGACGTGGCCAAGCTACACTTCACCGTCTCGCCCGAGCACGAGGAGCCGTTCAAGAAGACTGTCAGCGCGCTGAAAGCCGACTACGAGAAGAAATACGGCGTGCGCTACAACATCACCTACTCCTGCCAAAAGCCCTCCACCGACACCGTGGCCATCGACGCCAACGGCGAACTGTTTCGTGAGGCCAACGGCAAGATTCTGTTCCGTCCCGGCGGCCACGGCGCACTCATCGAGAACCTCAACGACCTTGGCGAGGAAATCGTCTTCATCAAGAACATCGACAACATCGTGCCCGAGTCCAAGGCCGCGACGACCATTCTTTATAAAAAGGTGCTGGCGGGTCTCCTCCTCCACCTGCAACAGCGCTCTTTCGACTACCTCGAGATCTTAGACCAAGGTGCCGTGTCAGCAGAAGAGTTGGACGAAGTCTACAACTTCGCCAAGCAAGACCTGATGATTGACATCCCCGACTTCGTGAAGGAATACAACAACATCGAGAAGATCGACTACCTCTACAACAAACTCAACCGCCCGATGCGCATCTGCGGCATGGTGAAGAACGAAGGCGAGCCCGGCGGCGGTCCTTTCTGGGTGAAGAACCTGGACGATGAGGTGTCGCTGCAAATCATCGAGTCGTCGCAGATTGATCACAAGAACCCCCAGCAGGAGACCATCTTCCAAGGCTCGACCCACTTCAATCCCGTCGACTTGGTGTGCGGCTGCTGGAACTACCAAGGTGAGGCCTTCAACCTGACGGAATACATCGACACCAACACGGGCTTCATCTCCAACAAGTCGAAGGACGGTCGTGAGCTGCGTGCCCTTGAGCTGCCAGGATTATGGAACGGCGCCATGGCCGACTGGATCACCATCTTTGTCGAGGTACCCATTGAGACCTTCAACCCTGTGAAGACCGTGAACGACTTGCTTAAACCCATGCACAATTAAAAACGCAATACCATGACACTCAGCAAAGAAGAATTCAAGACCTTATTGATGCTCTATGCTGCCAACATTGACGGCAATATCCAACCGGAAGAAGTGAAAATCATGCTCCAAAAGATCGGTTTCGACACCGTGGAGAAGATGGGTAAGCTGTTCTCCAAGTTGAGCGACGCCGAAGTGCTCGCCTGCATCCGCGAGAACAAAGCCCAATATGCCGCCACCGAAGACGATCGCCTCGAGATTCTGGGCGACCTCTGTGCCATCATCGAAGCCGACGAGAACTGCTCAACGATGGAGACAATGATGGTCAGGTCGATTAGGAGGGTGATGGAGTAAGTCTAAACCGCTCCAACGCCTCGATAATCTCGTCGTTGTCGTCGGTGATAGTGAGCAACATATTCTTATATACTCCCCTATCGCTGAGGTCTTTCAGTAGCGTATAGGCGGGCATGTAGTTGGTAAAGTAATCCTTCCCTAAGAAAATCATAGGACTGGCATAACCCACACTCTCGTAGTGGTTTTGGGCTGCATCCTGGAAGATCTCCTGCATGGTGCCTGCGCTGCCAGGCGTGTAGATGATGCCGCCCTTGGCGATGGTAACCACGCCGTCTTCGCGGACACTGTTGTCGAAGTATTTGGCGATATCAGTGGCGAAAGGTGCCGTCGGCTCGTGGCCGTAATACCATGTCGGGAGGGCGAGGCTATGGTAGTCGGATTGAAGCGGGAACCATTCCATCACCTGGAAGCTACGGCGCAGCCAGCCTTCATCGCGGAAGGTCGGCGAAGAGGCAAGTATGGCGATGGCATCGTCCACTTCGGCCTCGCTCCTACCCGCCATCCAGGCGCCAAGATGCGCAGCTTCCATCGCACCCGGGCCGCCTCCCGTCACCATCAAACGTCCCATCTCGGTGAGTTTTTTGCTCAACAGGACTATCTGGCGGTATTGCGGGTCGTCACGCCGTTTGGTATGGCCGCCCATGATACCGATGACATCCTTCTCATCATACATATCAAGCATTTTGTATAGATGATGCGTGATGAAATGGTCGTGAAGGGCGCGCGTCAATGACTCCAACACATCGTGACCCCGTTGGCCTTGGGCGATATAATGCCGATAGACTTTCGTGTCATAACAGTTCTCGAAGGTGGATTCATCGTGATAATCATAGCCTTCATACAGCCTCTTGCTGTCGTACAACTTCTTAAGAATGGTATCGAAAGGCTTGCCCAACTTGCGGATATAGACGCTGAAATCTTTGTTGGATGTGATTTCCAACACACGATGGACGATGCCCGCAGCATCCAAACCGTACTTATGGAGCAAAGCGAGGGGCTGTCCCGACTCGCCGAAGCGGTCGTTCATGCCAATGCGGCAGACGCGAATGGGGTGGTTTTCAGACAAAAACTCCGTCACAGCACTGCCCAGGCCACCAGCGATTTGATGTTCCTCAACAGTAAAAATCATTCGGGTTTCCTCGGCAGCCTTGTTGAGGATGTCGCCATCCAAAGGCTTGATGGTGTGCATGTTGATGACGCGGACAGAGACATCCATATGCTCCAACATGTGTGCGGCTTCGAGGCACTCCCACACCTCGTGACCCGTGGCCACAAGGGTGATGTCACTACCGTCGTGCATGAGCTGGGCCTTACCGATCTCAAACTCCTGATTCTCGTCGGTGAAGTCAGGCATGGCTTCGCGGCCGAAGCGCACATAGACGGGTCCCTTACATTCCAAAATGGCTTTCTCGGTGGCTATTTTGGCTTGGGTGGCGTCGCATGGCGAGATGACGGTCATATTAGGCAGAACCCGCATGGTGGCGATGTCTTCCAAGGCCTGGTGCGTGGCACCGTCGGGGCCGACCGAGACGCCGGCATGGGCGCCGCCTATGATGACATGAACGTTGTTGTAGCACACTGAAACACGAATCTGGTCGTTGGCACGATGTGCGGCAAACACGCCGTAAGTGCTGAACACGGGTATCTTACCGCTCAAAGCCAAGCCAGCCGCTGTCGCCACGGCATCCTGTTCGGCAATGCCCATGGAGAAAAACCTTTCGGGGAAAGCCTCCGCGAAGAGGTTCATCCCCACCGAGTTGGTGATGTCGGCACCCAATCCGACCACCCTATTGTCTTTTTGCGCTGCAGCGAGGACACCCTCACCGAAGCCGGTCTTAGTGGGTTTGTTACCTTTATTAGTATAGTTCATCCAAAAACTCCTTTACTTGTTCTTTACTCGGCACTTTGCCGTGCCATTGGTTATTGTCCTCGATGCTTTTCACGCCCTTGCCCATGATGGTGTCGGCGATGATGACGGTAGGTCTACCTTGCTCCTTGTCGGCTAAGTCCAAGGCCATCTTGATCTGGCTCATGTCGTGGCCGTCAATCTCAATGGTATGCCACCCGAAGGCCGTCCATTTATCGCGCAAGGGGTCGATGGCCATCACCTTCTCGGTGCCGCCGTCGATTTGCAATCGGTTACGGTCGATGATGGCGCAGAGGTTGTCCACTTTGTGATGCGCTGCCGCCATGGCCGATTCCCACACGCTCCCCTCCTGCTGTTCGCCGTCGCCCATGACGCAGAAAACACGATTGGGTTTGCCATCCATCTTAGCCGCCATAGCCATGCCCATGGCAACGCCGAGACCTTGTCCCAACGAGCCTGAACACGTCTCCAGTCCCGGCAGGCGAGTCTCAAAGCTCGGATGCCCTTGCAAACGGGTCCCCAACTTACGCAACGTCAGCATCTCCTCTTCGGGAAAATAGCCTGCCGCCGCCAGTGTCGCATACAGCACCGGAGCCGTATGCCCTATAGACAGCACCACCTTGTCGCGGTCTTCCCTGTCGGGACGCTTGGGGTCGTGGCGCATGTGGTCAAAATACAAGACGGTAAAGATGTCCACCAAGTCGAGGGAGCCGCCCGTATGTCCCGAGCCGGCCTCCGCCAAAGCGGTCAAAATCAACTCGCGAATGTGCTTCGCCTTCGCTTCCAATTGATTCATATCAACGCAATTAAATCTTTGACAATAAAATAGATACAAACGCAGGCATACACCAGTTTAATGCCCGTGCCGAACAGAAAACCCACAAACGAGCCTAAGGCCGACTTCCACGCCAGATGGTCTTCAGTGCCGGCGGACTTTTCACCGATGTAGGCACCGATGAAAGGTCCCAACAACACCGCGATAAAGCCAATGGGAAACACAAATGTGACCAACAATCCCAAAATCAGCCCTATCGTGCTGCCTCTCACGCCCGCCTTGGTGCCACCGAGTTTCTTCGTGCCCCATACAGGGACAATATAATCCACGGTGAACACCACCGCTCCGATGACGCCCATGATGACCAGGAAACGTGTGGAATAGTCGATGCCGTCGACAAACGACAAAGCCAGCAGAGCCAAAAAGCTGAATGGCGTGCCCGCGATGCCTGGTACAAAAGCGCCCACCAACCCGACAAGAGCCAGTAGGATAGCTAAAACGATTAGGACGTACATCATATGCTTAAGATGCTGTTGGTTTTGACTGCGAAAATAGAAAAAATGTTTTGTTTTTTACGGAAATCAGCCCTAACTTTGCAACTTTAAAACCATTTCTATGAAGAAACTTCTACTTCTTATATCTCTAATCCTTTCAACGTCAACGGTTTTCGCCTACGACTTCCTCCATCCCATGGGAGGTCGTGCCGCCGCCATGGGTGGCTCGTCGGTAGCCTCGCAAGGGCTATGGGCCTTGCAAAACAACCCTGCCGGAATGGCGGAATTGGAGAGAATCAGCTTTGGACTATACTACGAAAACCGCTGGCTCCTGCCCGAGACGGCATATAAATGCGGTGCCTTTGCCTTGCCAACCAAGTTCGGCACTTTAGGCGTGAGCTTTAACCAGTTCGGATCGTCGAAATATAATGAGAACAAGTTCGGCCTCGCCTATGCCAAGGGCTTCGGACGTTACCTGCAAATCGGCCTGCAACTCGACTACCTCCTCTTGAAAGTCGGCAACGACTATGGCACCTTCCATGCCTTCACCTTCGAGCTGGGCTTGCAGTCGCACGTCACCGACAAACTGACTTTGGGTGCTTACATCTTCAACCCCATCAGCTTCAGCTTCAAGCAGACCCTCAACCACGAGAAGCTGCCCATCGTGTTTCGTTTCGGCATGTCCTACAAGTTCACCAAGGACTTCAACGGGCAGTGCGAGATAGAGAAAAACACCGAACGCACCGGCGTCAGCCTGCGTGGCGGTTTGGAATACGAGGCCTTCAAGAACTTCTACATCCGCGCCGGCGTGCAGACCAACCCAGGCATCCTGTCGTTCGGCGTCGGCTATGGCATACGCTTCGCACAGATCAACGTGGCAGCGCAGCTGCACAACGAGTTAGGCGCTTCCCTTCAAGTCGGAATGATTTTCAGCATCGGAAAGTGACATGAAACGGCTACTCATCGTCATATTATTCCTGTTGTTTGCTGTCGCCGCCAAGGCACAGATTAACATCGACACGCTCAACGCCGAGGCCTTGAACCAGCTGCTCATCGAGCAGGTGGAACGCCTCGCCGAGGACAGCGACGACGACATCGATTATGAAGACCTTCTGGACAATTACATCTTCCTGAGCGACAATCCCATCGACCTCAACAGCGATGACGTGGTGCGCCTGGCGGAGCTGCATCTTATCTCCGCATTCCAACTCGAAGAGATAAAGAAATACCGTCGCTACTATGGTGACTTTTTGTTCATGGACGAGTTGGAGATGGTAGAAGGCTTCGACGAGATGACGCTGTCGATCATCCGCCCTTTGGTGACGATTGAAACCAACAAAAACAAGAACAAGCTGTCGTTCCGCAACATGGCACGTTACGGCAAACACCAACTATTGGGCCGTTATGAGCAAGTCCTTGAAAAACAGCAAGGTTACCTCCCCATCGACGACTCCGCACTACTGGCCAAACCCAACTCTCGCTATCTCGGCTGTCCACAAAAGCTACAGTTCAGGTACAACTATAGTTATAGGAATAAGATCAGGGCGGGCTTTGTCGTGGAGAAAGACGCCGGCGAGATGTTTTTCACCGACAAGGTGAGCGACACCATCAAGGCACTATTGGGCAAAAACTACCGTCGCGGCTTCGACTTCATCGGTTTCCACCTCTATGCCAAGGACTTAGGCATCGTAAAGGCGGCCGTGTTGGGCGACTACCAGTTGTCGTTCGGCCAAGGCCTGACCATGTGGTCGGGCATGAGCTTCGGCAAGGCTGGTGCAGGCAGCAGCGTGATGAAACAAGCACGCGGCATCGCCCCAAAGGCCTCTGCCAGCGAGTACGGCTACATGCGAGGCGCGGCAGTGACACTTGGCGCAGGACCTTTCAGCGGCACGGTGTTCTACTCCCACCGTTGGATTGACGCCAACGTCGCCGTGGCCGACAGCATAGAGAACGAAGCCGAGCTCGTCAGCAGCCTGCAAGAAACGGGTTACCACCGCACCATTGGCGAGCTGCTAGACCGTCACTCCATACGGCAGCAGGTCGTGGGTGGGCATCTGACCTACGCCATCGCGCATTTCGAGGTGGGCTACACCGCCTACCACACCTGGCTCAGCACGCCGCTCGAACTCAGGCCCAGCCATTACAACCAGTACTACTTCCAAGGCAAGAGCCTCACCAACCAAGGCGTCGACTTCAAGTTCGTGAAAGGCAAGTATGCGGTCTTCGGCGAGATGGCGATGAGCCTGAACTTCGACAGCACCAACCTCGTACAAACGCAGCGTCCTTGGGCATTGGCAGGATTGGTCGGCCTGACCGTCAAGCCTGCGGGTTACCTCAACTTCACCGTCATGTATCGTGACTACGGCAGGGCTTACCAGAACCTGTTGAGCAACGCCTTCGGTGAAGGCAGCCGCAACCAAGGACAACGTGGCGTATACCTCGGCGTGGAGGTGGCACCAGCGCCTTACTGGACCATCCTCGCCTATGCCGACCAGTTCCAGTTCACCTGGCTGACGTCGACAGTCAATTCCCCGAGCCGTGGCCACGACTACTACCTACGCATCAACCATAGCTTCAACCGACGCACCAGCGCCTACCTGCAGTTCCGCTCGAAGACCAAGATGAAAAACTCCACCGATGCCGAGGTGTTCAGCCACTACCCCATCTTCTATACCAAGAACACGGTACGTTTCAACATCAACTATCAAGTGTGGGACCTCCATTTCGGCAACAAGGCCGAATACGCGCACTACCGCAACGAAGACGGCACCCACCAGCATGGCTACTTCCTCTGCCAGGACATCGCCTACAAACCCGAGAACCTGCCTTTCAGCCTTACCTTCCGTTACGCCATCTTCGACGCCAAGGACTACAACGCCCGCGTCTACGCCTACGAGAGCGACGTGCTTTACAGTTTCAGCGTGCCGGCTATGTACGGCAAAGGCATGAGGTTCTATCTGTTAGGAAAGGTGAAGTTGTTCAATTCATTGACCCTTTACGCCCGCATCGGCCGCACCATCTACAGCGACCGCGACACGGTCGGCACAGGCCTGACGCAGATTGACAAAAACCACAAAACGGATTTGAAGGTAGAGGCGGTGTGGAAACTGTAAGATTATTCCACCACCACACGATTCACCTGCTGCATTCCACACACATTCACCACCAAAGTATAAATACCTTGGCTCAAACTATGAGTGGGAATGACAACGGCTTGCGTGTTTGAAGCATAAGAATACACCAAACGTCCCGTCATGTCGTACAACCTGACGGAAGCCTCGCCTGCTTCCGTAAAGCGGATGTTGATGCGGTCCTTGGCAGGATTGGGGAAGACTTCAACAAATTGGGTCGGCCCTTCGACTCCTTCGATAGGCTCAGGAACCTCAGGGGCCTCGACATCCCATGTACCACAAGCGGCACCGATTTCACCATCCAGATAGGCGAAACGATCATCTAACCAATTGCTTATGTAAGTCAGTTGGCTCTCGTCGACAGTGAACTGGGGCCAGGCCTCGTGCTCGCGATCATAAGCGCCGCTTTCCACCAAGGCCTCGTATTGCTCTTGCACCAGCTTCATGATGTGTTCCTTGGTCAAGATATCACGGCGCAGGGTGTCGTAGCGCACTTTAGCAGTGGCCACAAAGCCGTTGTCGTTGCAGTCCTGCGTGAGGCGGTCGAAGAAGCCATTGCTCAGCAGGCCTTCGGTGTTGTAGGTCAGGCTGCCGTCGGTGTCCAAGCCCCAGATGCCATCCAGGTCCCAAGGCAAGTACAGGTATGTACTCGACTTCTTGTAACGCGCCAAAAACAGGTTACGGCCCATGTTGTCCATGCCCATCACCGCGTTGATAAACAGGTAATAGTCGATGGCGTTGGCTTTGTCGAACTGGGCGGCATATTGCGCATAGAACACGTTGTCGGAGGCGTTCATCACGAAGTTGGTGAAGCTATAAAGGTGGTTCCAGTTGATGGCGGTGTCGCTCTCGTTGGGATAGACCCACTCGTAGTTACCCCAGGTGTCTTGCGTGTTGTCGTAAGCCGGCAGCTCCTCAAAGGTCGGGGCACCGGGGCCATTGCCTTTGTAGAGCAGGCCACGAAGCTCGCCGTTGTATTTGCGCAGGCAGAGCTGCTTGCGGTCCATGCGCTCGGTGAGGGCATAGACGCCTTGGTATTCTTCGTTGATGAACAGGTCGGCATACTCCATGCGGATGCCCGGCAAGGCCGTAGGCTCGCTGGCGGCGTAAGGCAACTGGTACATCTCCATCCACAACTCGTTGGCCACCTTGTCGCGCAGGCGGAGCGGCTGGCTCCACATGGCCTCAAGGTTCCAGTCATCGTCGCTACGCAGGCCAAGGAAGGTAGTGTCAGCCATCACCGTTCCCGTGGCATCAGCCCACAGCTCCACACGGTACGACTTCTTGTCGTATTGCTGCGACGAGGTGCCACGAATCTTGAATCCCGCATGCATCGTGACGACATTGCCATCGACATCCGTCACGTTGATGACGCCATGCACTGCAGGCGAGTTGACGATGGGTCCGTCCGTGGTGATGGTGATGAGCGGCATCTCGCTCCTATAACAGGTATATGCCTCTCCCCTCACCTCTATGGTCTCTTTGTAGGGCTTCACGCCCTCCGGCAGTCGTCCCGTGGTGACGATGATTTTCTTTCCATGGTCGATGCCGCACATGTAGTCTGGTGAGTTCTGCGCCGTGGCGAAGCAGGTAGTTGCCATTAGCGCAATCGTAGTGATTAGTAGCCTCAGTTTCATTAGGTTTTGTATTTGGTTTTTGGTTTGGTTCAATCTATTCTTACCACATCAATGATGCCGTCGATGGCTTTGATTCTACCTATCAGCTGCTCCAGCGCCTCCACATCGGAGATTTGCAGCACGATCTTGCCCTCAAAGAAGCCCTCCTTGTCGGAGTTGAAGACGATGTTTTTCATGTTCACCTCCAAGTCGTCGGAGATGACCTTGGTGATCTTACCCAACAGTCCCATCACGTCGCGGCCGTGGATGCGGATGGTGGCCTGCGAGCCTTGTTCCTCGATGCCATTCCACTTCACGTTGATGATGCGGTAGCCGTATCGCTGCTGCATGCCCTTGGCGTTCGGGCAGTTGACGCGGTGGATGCTGATGGTGCCGTCGCTGGTGACGAAGCCGAAAACGCGGTCGCCGGGGATGGGGTTGCAGCATTTGGCCAGCTTGTAGGTCACGTTGTTGATGTCCTCGCCGATGGAGAGTGACTCCTCCGGCTCGGGCGAAACATCTTTCCTTGATGCCCCAACCGTCTCAGGCACAGACTTTCCCATCTTCTCCGCGTTCTCCTCGAACTTGGCCGTCAGGAAACGCTTCACGTCGGTGATGTCGATTTTCTCGGTCGAGATCTGATGGTAGAGCTGCAGCGAGTTCTCCACCTTAAACTCCTTGACGAGCATGTCGACGACGACCTCCGAGAACGGCAGCTTCCAGTTCTTCAGACGACGCTGCAACATGCCCTTGCCCAACTCCGACTCCTTCAGCTCCTCCTCCAAGAGGTAACGTCGGATTTTGTTTTTGGCCTTCTCGGTCACCACGGCGTTGAGCCAGTCGGCGTTGGGCGACTGTTTCTTGCTGGTGATGATCTCCACCTTGTCGCCGTTGTTCAGCACATGGCGGATGGGCACCATGCGGCCGTTGACGCGAGCTCCGTTGCAGGTCTCGCCCACGCGGGTGTGTACCTCGTAAGCGAAGTCGAGCACCGTGGAGCCCACGGGCAGCTGCTTCAGGTCGCCTTCAGGCGTGAAGATGAAGATCTTATCGGATTTATGTGTTTTTCTGTAAGAAGTCTCAAACGACACCTGGCTGGGGTTTTCGAGCACCTCGCGCACGTGGAGCAGCCACTCCTCCGACGACTGTTTCTCACCTTTATAAAGGTAGTGGGCCGCCTGCCCTGTCTCGGCGATTTCGTCCATGCGGGTGGTGCGGATCTGCACCTCGAACCACAGTTTGTCGTCGAATTTCACTGTGGTGTGCAACGACTCATAACCCGTGGCTTTGGGCTGGGTGATCCAGTCGCGCAGGCGCTCCGTCATGGGCTCGTAGATATTGGTGATGGCCGAATACACAATCCAGCAGCACTCCTGTTCGTCCTTCAAGGCACAGCTGATGATGACGCGTGCCGCCATCAGGTCGTAGACCTCCTCAAACGGCACATTCTGCGCCCGCATTTTGGCGTAAATCGACGGGATGGACTTCAAGCGCCATTTGATGGTATAGGAAAACTTGGGTTTGCCGTTCTTCTTCGTCCTTTCCAGCTCAGTGTCGATGCCTTCGGAGATGCGTGCGATGAACTGCTCCGCCGTTTGCCTGCGGGCTTCCTGCGTAGCCTCGATTTTGGCCTCAATCTCATGGAAGATCTCGGGGTTCTCGTACAGCATCAACTTCTCCTCCAGCTCGGCCTTCAGCTTATACAAGCCCAGGCGGTGCAGGATGGGGATATAGATGTATTTGATTTCGTGGAAATACTTCGACAGGCGGTCGGGGTCGACGTCGTTCTGGTTGCGGACATCGTACACGCGGTGCACAATCTTCAGCAACACCGAGCGCATGTCGTCGATGAGCGAGAGGAACATCACCTGGAAGGTGTCGGAGTTGTAAGCCACCTTCTCGGTGTCGAGTTGGGATATCTCGCTGAAGTCCTCCAGCACTATGGCAACGGTCTTGCCAAACTCCTTCTCCAACTCCTTGATGCTCACATTCTCCTTGTAATCAATGCCATGCAGGAACGAGGCCACCACGGAGATGTAACCCAAGCCCACCTCAAGCACGGCGATACGGCCCATCTCGATGAGGTGGAACATGTAAGCCTTGCCGGAATAGAGATAGCGGCCGTCGTATTTCTCCAGACAATAGCGGTAGGCCTTGTCAATCAACGCCAGGTGTTCGGGCTTATTGACGAAGGGATTGATGTCGTCGAGCATGGCCTCATAGGCCTGCTGTATTGCCAATATCTCCAATGAAGTGTAGCCAGCCATATCAATCAGTAATCTTAACCGTCAGCTGATGCCCCAACAGGATGTCGTAATAGGGTTTCAGCTCCTCGAAGCTGCCGTGCATGACGGCGCATTTGCCCTTGTAGTGGGTGATCCAGGCGCAGGTCTCGGCCTGCTCGTGAGTATGGTGGCACACCTTCATCAAGGTGTCGATGACATATTCAAAAGTATTCACATCGTCGTTGATGAGCAGCAGACTCTTCTCATTTTCAACAAGTTCCTCCTCCAGCACATCAACGTTTTCCTGTTCCTTGTTCATTCTCTAGGTCAGTTTTAAGGGGGTAAAAATACGCATAATTTCCAAAACGCAAAGTGAAAAACGGTTGGAAAGTGTTTTTTTCCTACTTTTGCCTCGCAAACACGACAAACGCAATGCAAAACCGCTTCATCAAGAATATCATCTTCCTGCTGTTTCTCAACCTGTTGGTGAAGCCGTTTTGGATTTTGGGCATCGACCGCGAGGTGCAAAACCTGCTTGGCGACGCTTCCTACGGCACCTACCAAGCCCTCTTCAACTTCTCCTATCTCTTCTACATCCTGCTCGACCTCGGCATCACCAACTTCAACAGCCGCAGCGTCGCACAAGACCCAAAGAACCTCTCGAAGCACTTCGGCGGACTCACGGAAATCAAGTTGCTTTTAGGACTGCTTTATGCCGTCGTCATCTTCGTGGTCGGCTATTTCTGCGGCTACGACGAAGGCCTGAAATTCAAGCTGTTGTGCTGGTGCGGCCTCAACCAAATTTTGCTGTCGTTCATCTTGTTCCTACGATCCAACATACAAGGGCTTTTGTTGTTCAAGCAAGACAGCATCCTCTCCGTCTTCGACCGTGTTCTGGCCATCGTCATCATGTGCCTCGTGCTGTGGAGCGGCTGGTTCCCGAAGGAGAAGTTCAACGTCATCTGGTACCTGCAGGCGCAGACCGTGGCCTACATCGTCACCCTCATCTTCGCCCTGACCATCGTCTTGCGCCATGCCGAGAACCTGAGTTTCAAGATTAACTTCCAGTTCTTCAAGGAGATACTCCGACAGAGCCTTCCCTTTGCCTTGCTCGTCCTGCTGATGAGCGTCTACAGCCGCATCGAGCCTGTGCTGTTGGAACGCCTGTTGGACGACGAGGGCGTTCAAGCCGGCATCTACAGCCGTGCCTACCGTCTCTTCGACGCGGGCAACAACATCTCCAACCTCTTCGCCATCATGCTGCTGCCCATGTTTGCCGCCACGCTGACGAAGAAGTTGGACCTGAACAACCTCGTCAAGACCTCGTTCAACGTCATCGTAGCCATGGCGGGCATTGTGCTGATTATGTGCGTGTTCTACCGCCAAGAGATTATGCAACTGATGTACAGACCCGAAGAGGCTGAGACTGAGGCCGCCTACCTCGGGCGCATCGGGCAATATGCCAATGTCTTCCCCCTGCTGATGGGTAGTTTCTTCTGCCTGTCGACGACCTATGTCTTCGGCACCCTGCTCACTGCCAATGGCAGCCTGAAACAACTCAACCTTGTGGCAGCGGCTGGTGTGGTCATCAATATCTTGCTGAATCTCATCGTCATCCCGCGGTTCAAAGCCGTCGGAGCGGCCTGCACCAGCCTCTGCGTGCAAACCGTCACGGCGTTCCTGCAATACCTCCTCGCCAAGCGTATCCTGAAGATCGAGATGGGCGGCCTCTATTGGCTCCACATCGTCATCTTCCTTGCCACCATAACCTTGGTCACCTTCCTAGCCAAGCAACTGGATATCAACTGGATGGTTGGCTTCGCCATCGCCTTTGCCGTCAACTACTGTGCCATCTTCTTCACCCGCTTGCTCCATCTGAAGGAGATTGTAGCCCTCGTCATCCCCAAGAAGCCATAACCACACAGGTCCCTGAGCCTGTCGAAGGGCCGTCCCCAAGAAAAACACCTTAATTTGACATTTTTCATTGCCATATCAGGGGAATTCCCTATTTTTGTCAACTTATTTCACACATAACTATGGACGAACAACAACATAACGCCTACAGTTCCAAATACTTGTGCCGACTTTTGGTGGAATATGGGAAGCCCATACTCATTATTTTGGCGGTGGCGGCGCTGTGTGCCATCATCTTCAGCGCGCCGTTCTTCATCACGCCGCTATACAAATCCACGACCATCATCTACCCCACTTCCAGCAACTCCATCTCCAAAGTGTTGATCAGCACCACCTACCAGTCGGAAAAAGACCTCATGAACATCGGTGAGGATGAACAAACCGAGCAGATGCTACAAGTGCTGAACTCGAACCGTGTGCGCGATAAGGTCATCAGCCGCTTCAACCTGATGGAACACTACGACATCAAAGGCAGCAGATACCCCATCACCAAGCTCAACAAACTCTACGACGCACGCATCAAGTTCCGCCGCACTGAATTCAACTCGGTGAAAATCACCGTCTTGGACTCAGATGCTGAACTTTCGGCCCGTATTGCCAACGAAATTGCGGAGATTTTCGATAGCACCATGAACGAGATGCAGAAGGAAGTCGCCATCCAGGCCTACCGCATCGTGGAACAGGAATACAACACCCTCGTTGCCGAGATGAACGCACTTGAGGACTCGCTCAACACGCTGCGTAAGTTAGGCGTGTTCGACTACGAGTCGCAGGTGGAGATGCTCAGCCGTCAGCTGGCCGTTGAGTTAGGCAAGGGCAACACACAAGGTATCAAGAACATACAAGAACAATTAGACATCTTGGCCGAATACGGCGGTGCCTCCTACGCCATCAACGAGCGTTTGGACAACGACCGCCTTCAACTGTCATTGGTCAAGTCGAAATACGAAGAAGCCAAGGTCGACGCCACCGAGTTCATCCCGCACAAGTTCGTGGTCACCTCCGCCTTCAAGGCCGAGCGCAAGACCTATCCCGTGCGTTGGCTCATCGTGGTCATCACCGTGCTGAGCACCTTCCTGCTGCTCATCTTTTGCATCGTCTTCTATGACCGTTCAAAAGGCTTTTTTCGTTTGGAGGCCGAAAAGAAGTCGGCCAGTAAGACCGCCCAAGGCAAACAATAGACTCAACACCGACAAACCCAGCATCATCACTCCGAAAACAACACAAACAACAATGGATAACAATTTCAACAACCTTTCTCTCGTGCAGCTCATCCTGAAATGGAAGTGGCACATCATCATCATTACCGTGGCAGCCGCCCTCTGCGGTGCCATCTTCTCCAGCTCCATGTTCATCACGCCGCTCTACAAGTCGGTGGCCGTGGCCTATCCCGCCAACATCAGCCCCTACTCCGACGAAAGCGAGACCGAGCAGATGCTTGAGATCATCAACTCACGCTCCATCATGGACTCCATCATCGAGAAGTATGACCTGTGGACGGACTATAAGATCGACAAGAACTACAAGTACGCCAAGACTTATATGATCAACGAGTACCACAGCAAGATCAAGATCGGCAAGACCCCCTACGAGGCTGTCAGCGTCACCGTGATGGACAAAGACCCCTTTGTGGCTTGCGACATCGCCAATGACATCCTCAAGTTCTACGACCAGAAAGTACACGACCTGCATACCACCAAGGTGGGCGAAGTAGTGGCGATGTATGAAAGACAGTTGAACGAAAAACAACGCAATATCGACTCGTTGAAAAACCGTCTCACCACCATCAGCACCGAATTTGGCGTGACTGACTACAGTAGCCAAGCGCGTGAGGTGACCCGTGGCTATCTCGCTGGCTCCGCCAAAGCCGCTGAGCTGAAAAACAACCTTGAGACCTATGGCGCCGAAGCTGTCGACCTTCGCACCAAAATCGAAGCCGAGGCCAACACCTACGTGTCAACCAAAGTCGACTACGAACAGAACCTGCGTTTCTTCTACTCCGACCTCACCTACTCCAACATCATCACCGAGCCTTTCCCTGCCGACAAGAAAGCCTTCCCCGTGCGTTGGGTGGTGGTCGCCCTGTCGGCCTTGGGTGCCCTGCTGCTCTCCATCGTCGTGATTTTCATCATCGAAAACAGAAAGAAATTCGTAGGCGAAAACAAATAATACCGTGGAGAAAAAAGCAAAGATAGCCTGGCTTTACCTGATTGCGGCATTGTTCGTCGCCGTAGGGTTGTTCCTGGTGGTGAAAAAGAACACCTACCTGTTCTTTGCGCTGCCTGTGGTGCTGGGCGTGTTGTTGCTCTACATCTTCTCCTTAGACAAAGTCTTGTTATTCACGGCCTTCACGGTGCCATTGTCGGTCAACATGAAGATGCTGGAGGCTGGCTTGGCCATTTCGCTGCCTGCCGAGCCGCTGCTTATGGGCATCCTGGTACTTTTCCTCGCCAAGATGCTGTATGACGGCAAGTACGACAAACGCATCTCACACCACCCTATTTCCATCGTCATTTACGCCATGTTCACCTGGATGCTCGTGACCACCATCACGAGCGAGATGCCCGTGGTGTCGATCAAGTTCCTGGTGTCGAGGCTGTGGTTTGTGGTGCCAGCTTTCTTCCTCTGCGCCTTGCTCTTCAAGAAGCCAAAAAACATCCATCTCTTCATCTGGCTTTACATCGCCAGCCTTTGCATTGTTTGTGTTTACACCATCATACACCATGCGCAGTTCGGCTTCGACGGCGACTCGGCCCACTGGGTGATGACGCCCTTCTATAACGACCACACGGCCTATGGCGCAGCCTTGGCCATCTACCTCACCCTCGCCTTGACGTATGTCTTCTTGCCCGATCTCACAAAAGGCCGTCGCCTCATCGTCATCGGCGTGGTCGTGCTGCTGAGCTTGGCCTTGATATTCTCCAACTGTCGTGCCGCCTGGCTGAGTGTGATGGCTTCTGTGGCCGTGTTGGTTTGCGTGTTGCTAAAGATCAAGTTCCGCTGGGTGGCCGCAGGTATCATCATTTTGGTAGGACTCTTCCTGGCCTTCCAAAACCAGATCATCGACTCATTGGAGAAGAACAACCAAGACGCTTCGGGCGACCTGGTGGAGAACATCCAGAGCATCACCAATATCTCCACCGACGCCTCCAACCTTGAGCGTATCAACCGTTGGCAGTCGGCCTTCCGTTTGTTCAACGAGCGCCCTGTGTTCGGCTGGGGTCCTGGCACTTATCAGTTTGTGTATGCGCCCTTCCAGATGTCGAAGGAGAAGACCATCATCAGCACCAACGCCGGCGACGGCGGCAACGCCCACTCTGAGTACTTCGGTCCCCTGGCGGAGCAGGGCTTGGTGGGCTCGCTCCTCGTGCTGACCTTGGTCATCGTCACGGTGACCTGTGGTCTGAAAACCTACAGCCGATGCAAGAACAAGCAAGCTAAGGTGCTGGTGCTAGGCGCCACCCTCGCCTTCTTCGGTTATTTCATCCACGGCTTCCTCAACAACTTCCTAGACACCGACAAACTGGCCATCCCTGTCTGGAGCCTCGCCGCCTTGATTGCCGCTGTTGACGTTTACTATGCGGACAAGGAGAAGTTTGAAGAGATAGAATAGAAAAATGCCGCCAAAGCGTTGACGGCATTTTTCAATTTAACATAGTTCTTTACTTAATCTCTACCAGTTCCAATTCGATGACCAGCGGTGAATACGCCGGCATCTTCTCGTCGATGGCAATGTCAGCAAAGCCCTGCGACGAAGGCGTGACCACGGTGACCTTCGCACCGGGCGCCATGGTCATCAAGGCCTCCTCAATGGCGGGGATCATTTCCCCTTTGCCCATCGTGAAGTGCATCGGCTCGCCGTAATCGTAGCTCGAGTCTACCACGTCGCCGTCGAGGTTGCTCAGGATGTAGTGCACCGACACTTGGTCGCCCCACTGCGCCACATTGCCTTTGCCCTCTTCCTGCCGGATGATGTAAATTCCCGACTCGGTAGGCGTTTCTATAATGTTGTTGGCTTTGACATAGTTGGCGATGCGCACCGTCTCGGCAGCCAAAATGCGCTCGACTTCCGCTCCCTTGGCGGCTTCAAGATCAGCCTGGTGCTGGTCGTATGACGCCTTGTCCATCACGCTGTTCATTTTCATCAGGACGACCAGCGGGGTATAAGGCGGGATAAACTGCTCATAACCCGTGCTGTCAAAGGCCAACTCGGAAGGCACGACGAAACGCATCGTGCCGCCTTCGGGCACCATGCCAATGGCTTCGTTGAATCCCTTGCTTATGAACTCCTCTCCATACTGCATATCGACAGACTCCACGCCGAACGAATTCATGATGGTGTCGCCCTTGGGGCTGCACATGGTGAAATCGAAGTTGACATAGTCGCCCATACGGGCCACCTTGCCGCTGCCAGTCTTCTCCATGATGATGAGTCCAGACTCGGTCAAGGAATGCTTCGGATCCAAAACCAAAGGTGCCAGAAAATCGATTTCTTCTTGTTTCAGGCCGTTTAATAAGGCCTTGCGCTCAGCCTCAAGTTCCTCGAAAGGTCTAATGGAGCACAGTTTCAGGTCGTAATAGATTGGCTTGCCAGCATATTCCTCAGGAACTTCCTCCATGCCCATCATGGTGATAAACACCGAATCAATCGCCACCACGAGTCGTGCCGAGTCCCCCTCATGCATCATCAGCAGGGCATCAGGCACATCGCCGACGAAATCGGCTTTCTTCAGCACAAGATGCATAGGCTCGTCGCCGAACGAGGAATACAACAGCGAGTCATCGAAAACCTGTGCCATATGGAAGGTCACCTCGTCGTTGAGGCGTGGCATCTGGCCCTCGTTAGTGGTGTAGAACTGCATATAGGCCCCGCTTTCCATCTTCTTGAACCCCGAATAGATGGAGTCACCGCCGCACGAGGCAAGCGCCAAGAATACGGAAAGTACGGAAGCCCAGCCGATAAGACGTTTCATCTTATTCAAATGTTTCGAAATCAATGAGTTCAACCTCAAAAATCAGGTTAGAGAACGGCGGGATTTCGCCCATGTCTCTCTCACCGTAGGCAAGATAATAAGGGATGTAAAGCAGACCCTTCTCGCCCTTCGTCATCAGCTGCACGCCTTCGTCCCAACCAGGGATGACCTGACCGACGCCGAGGATGAACTGGAAAGGCTGGTCTCTTTCGACCGACGAGTCGAAGACAGTGCCGTCGAGCAGCTTGCCCGTGTAATGCATTGTGACGGGTTTGCCCACCTCGGGTCTCTCGCCATTGCCGGGTTCGGTCACCACATAATAGAGACCCGACTCAGTAGCCTCTGCAACGATATTGTTCTTTTCCAGATATTTAGCCAAATCTTTGGCGGCCCTAGCGGTCTCTTCGGGATAGTCGTTTTGCAACTGAGCGGCGTGCTGGTCGTTGCGGTTTTTGATGTTGTTGGCGTAATTCTGTGCAAACTCCTTCTCAGGCATGAAGTCGACCACCTTAATCTCAAAACGCATAATGTCAGTGGACTTGAATTCCTCAGGCAGGGTGGGCTGCATGAACAAATATTTGAAGGTGGAGTCGGTGTTCACGATGAAAGAGGCGGAATCGCCCTTATGCATCATGGCAAGGCCTTCGTTGATGTCGCCAGGGAATGAAGGTTCTTGCAACTTCATCATGTTCTGCGTGGTGGGAATCAACGGAGTGGTGTCGTTAATCATGCAGCAGATCTTCATCTCAATCAAATCTCCAACCTGCGGCAATTCGCCTTCATTCTGGGTGAAGAATTGGTAGTACAAACCATTTTGGTTCTTTTCGTAACCCGGATAAGGGTTCTTGTCGGCGCAAGCACTCAAAGTGCCCACCATCATCAAGGCCATAGCGGCCATCATAACGATAGTTTTTTTCATTTTAATAAAGTGTTTTGATATTGTAGATTATTTGATTTCAAGTAGTTCCACATCGAAAACCAGGTTGGAGCAACCCGGAATGTTTTTGTAGTGCTGCTCGCCGTAGGCCAGGGTATAAGGCAGCACGAAACGGGCTTTCTCACCCACATGCATGAGGCCGATGCCCTCTTCCAAGCCCTTGAGCACCGAACCACTACCAAACAGCACCTCGAAATTGCCGCCCAAATCGTCGGAGTTGCCCAAGGGCGTGCCGTCGAGGAAGGTAGCCACAAACTTGATGACAGCCTTCTTCCCTTCTTGCGGGACAGCGCCATCGGTGGCCAACGACTTGGAGTAATACAACCCCGAAGGAGTGTGGTCGACGATGCCATTGGCGCTCACATATTCGTCGAAAGCCTTCTGTGACTCTACTTTCAATTCAGCCATGGCTTTCTCGGCTTCGGTAAGGAGTTCTTCTTTAGTGGTGATTTTCAACAACTTGATGTCATAAATCAAGCTAGAATAGGGAGGAATGGAGCCGACGGAACGCTCATCGTAGGCCAACTCGAAGGGGATGATGGCTTTCACGCGCTCGCCGAGGTGCATCTTCGGCACAACTTCTTCCCAACCTTGAATGGCAAAGCCTTCACCCAGGACGAAGGAGAACTTGTCGGGACGGTCGAAGGTAGAGCCCACAAACTGCCCGTTGAGCAAATAGGCCGAAAAATCGAGTTCGACCTTATCGCCTTTCTTGGGGCATGGGCCTTTGCCAGGCTCCAACGGGATGATGTAAACTCCAGAAGACTCTGGTGTTATGCCTACGAGGTTCGTCTCAACGAAGTCCGTAAACTCCTGCATGGCGTGTTCCCGCATCGCTTTGTTCATCCTATCGATTTCTCCTTGAAACTCCTCAGCAGTCTTGATTTCCAGCAACTTTACCTCATAACGGAAATAATCGTCAGCGTTCAGTCCAACCTCCTCGGGGTTCTTGTCATAATACTTGATGGCCACCGAGTCGGCCTTGATGTAGAACGACGCCGAGTCGCCAAGGTGCATCATGGCATAAGCCTCATTCAAGTCAGCAGGAAACACCGACTCTTTCAGTTGAGCATACAACTGGCTTTCAGTCTGTTGGAAGTCGAAATACACGGAATCATGGAGATAGCATGTCATGGCCACCTTCATGAAATCGGTCTGATTGGGCTTGGGAGCCGATGTGTTGTGGCTGTAAAACTTGTAATACAGGCCGCTTTCTGTTTTCTTGTACCCTGGAAATCTCTGGGTGCAAGCCGTAAGCACCATCATTGCCAACAGACAAACCGATGCAAGGGTTAAACAATTTCTCTTCATAACTTATTGATTATCTATTATTTTTATCGTATAAACCAAGGTCGCGTATTCGGGTATTTTGTCGTCATCGCCATGCAGGCCGTAGCCTAAATGGAAGGGGATGATGAGTTTCGCCACGTCACCACGATGCAGATAAGTCATGGCTTCGTCAAGGCCGGATTCAACCATGCCTTCTCCCACCAAAAACGACTTAACTCCGTCGTTTTCAGATGAATAAATCAATTCACCAGCGATAGAATACAACTCGTATTCCATAGTCACCCTCTCACCTTTCCCGATTTTCTGTTCCGAGCCTTGCTTGAGGATCTGGTAACGAAGACCTGTACCTGTCGTAGTCACCGTCAGACCATGGCGCTTCACATAATTCTCGATGTCTTCCTCCTCCTCGTTAAGCATATAACGGTTGGCCTTCTCCAGGCTGCTCTTCATCTCGCTTTTGGTAACGGGTTGCTGTTGTTTCGGAGCCTTCTCTCCACAGGAGAAAAGAACAGACAACGACATCAGTATCAGATATTTGCAAAAGAATTTCATTCCGCCTTGTTTAACAATTCCTGATACTCGGGCAGCACTGCCTTAAGTTTGGCGACCGCCTCTTCAAACGAACAAGTCAAAGTGCCGCCAGCAGCGTTGGTATGTCCACCGCCCTTGAAATACTTTTGCGCCACTTCATGCACCGAGAAGCTGCCTTTCGACCTGAACGACAAGCGGATCTGATCATCGCGTTCCGTGACCAGCACCGACATCTTGATCTTCTTCATCGAAAGGGGATAATTCACCACGCCTTCAGTGTCGCCAGGCTGATAGTCAAAACGTTTTAAGTCGCTCTTGTCCAGCGCAATAATGGCCGTTGAATACTCGTCAAAGACCTCCATCCTATTGCTGATGGAAAAGCCCAGAAGGCGTAGACGGTTCTCCGACATCGTATCGTAAACCAGCTGATGGATCACCACATACGGCATCGAATACTCGACCAGAATGGCACACAGCTCCATCGTACGCGGATGATAGATGGAATGGGCAAACGAGCCTGTATCCGTCATGATACCCACAAGCAGGTTGGTAGCAATGCTTTGCGTAAGTTGGTCTTTCCCGTAGTGCAGGATGATTTCAGTCACGATTTCGGATGCGCTCGAAACACCGACTTCAGTATAAGCGCAATAGAACTGGCTCAAGTCGGGGTCACGGTGATGGTCGACCAAAATACGAGGCACGCGCGTCTTCCCTATCTCGTTATGCAAGATTCCGCCTCTCGACAAGTTATTGAAATCCAACATCATAACGCATTCAGCTTCAGCGATGGCCGTCTTGCAGGCCTCAGCGTTTTTCTCGAAAACCAAGAAATCTTCAGCGCCTGGCATCCAATGCAGAAACTCAGGAAAATCGTTGGCAACCACCATTTTCACCTGATGACCTTTCCCTTTGAGGAATTCGGCCATGGCCAAAACGGAACCGATGGCGTCGCCGTCAGGGTTGACATGACAGGCCAAAACAAAGCGTTTAGGCGACTGAATGACAGCATCAAAGCGTTCAAAGAAGGAATCGTGTTGCATAACTTTACTAAAGGGCTGCAAAGTTACACATTTTTCCCTTTCGACACCTTATTAATTTTTACAAAAAGCGTCAACGAGGCGAGAGCACCTCAAAAGTATTGTCAGGATAGACCAATATCAGCTGCTTTAAGCCCGATTGTAGGGTGGAAATAGGGGTTTCTTCAAATAGAATGTTGTCTTTTTCAACAGAAGACGAGTCTTCAACATATGGATTAGGGATGTTTTCTGACTCTTGGTTTTCGGGCGTATTAGACTCAACAGAAGGAGAGTTCACCACAAAAGGCTCCGAAACTGTCATCGGTCCCTTGCCGAAAATGATCCAATCAAGATTGTACTCTGGAAAAGTCTCTTTCAGTTTCCGCACGAAATCCAAACTCGGATTGTTGCGTCCCGAGAGTAGGTGTGAGATGTTGGAAGGTTGGATGCCAAGTCGGACAGCAAACTCGGCAGCGGTCAGATTCTTGGCGCGGATGATGTGGGCAATCCGGTCTTTCATTTCGTCGTTTTCCATACCAGTATACTCCTTAAAATTTCAATTTTCACTTCGTTTTCAGTTGACAAAAGTAAACAATTATTCGTTACAAAATACAACGCATTGAAATTTATTTCTGTAAACAATCAAATTTTATGTAATTACTTGATAGATTAGTTTAGATTTAAAAATTTAAAGATTTAAGATTTAAAGATTTAAAGATTGATAATTGAAGTATCTTAAATATAAAGTAAAAATGTAGTTATTTTAATATTTTACTTGAAATATTAAGTATTATATATTTGAATACCAAAGTTATATATTACATTTTTATTCATTATCTCATGTTTTTACAGCTTCCAAGTGTTCACACCTGTAAATTACATGTTTTTATTTTTGTAAATATTTAGATATTTTATTGATATATAAAGCATTACAAAAATCGTATTTATTTTTGTAAACTTTCACAAGTTGACAATTTTTGATTCCAAAACATCGTCTGTTTTGCGTTTTTTGACGACAAAAACCCTCCGCGTTCAACTCAAAAACAAACACGCTCAGACGGCCTAAAAACGGCCTCTACCCTCTTCCATGATTTTAAAATTTCCTATCTTTGCGCCCACAATGAAGGTCAAAGAGCACCATATCCAAAACCTGATCCAGGAGGGTGAGCACCAGATGCTCGACTTCAAGTTCGAGATTTCGGACAGCCGACGCATCGCCCGCTCCCTCGCCGCTTTCGCCAACACCGATGGCGGACGGCTTCTCGTGGGTGTGAAAGACAACGGTGCCATCGCTGGCGTGCGCTCCGACGAGGAGATCCACATGATACAGGCCGCCGCAGAGATGTATTGCCAGCCGAAAGTGGAATATTCCACCGAGGAATGGGAAATCAACGGCAAGACCGTGCTTGAGGTCATCATACCCAAAGACAAGCACCACAAGCACAAAGCGCCTGATAGTCAGGGTAATTACAAGATTTATGTCCGAGTAAAGGACGAAAACCTCGTCGCCGACCCTATATTAATTAAGGTGTGGAAGGCCGAAAAGTTCTCCAGACCCGCCAAAATCGCTTTCACCGACACCGAGACGCTGCTTTTACGCCATCTGACGGAAAACAAGGAAATCACGTTGCAGGAATTTCAGGAGCTGGCCCATATCAACAGGAGAAAAGCCGAAGCTATTCTCGCGGATTTTATCCTTGTAGGCACAATTGAGCTGATTCAGACCAGCCAAAACACGGTTTTCAGGCTTTCCGAGCCAGAAAATCACGTCTAAAACCCCTAAATAATGCCCAAGAATCGCCTTTTGTGTAATTTTTATTTATCTGATTATCAAAATTATATCAAATATTATCAAAAATAATTGAAAATTTTGATTGCCAATAATAAAAATTGCCGTACCTTTGCAATCCGCTTCGCCCAAAAAAGAGGGGTAAGGAACGTGATGAGAGGCAGAAGCGACAAGTTCTTTGAAAGTCTGAGGCCAGCACAAGATACCTGCGCCGCGGGATGCGGCGCGAGGGAAGGAACCTTTTAAAGGAACACCAAGAGAACATCGAGGCGGAACCCGAGATTCAGAGTAAAACAAAG